>WOR8_10000104_pt1 | contig 82480 bp, 76 predicted proteins | sample DeeMarSeWOR38_10_FD_19890 | JGI IMG/M metagenome (IMG submission 19890)
TTTTTGGCGGCATAGCCAAGTGGTAAGGCAGCGGTCTGCAAAACCGCAATTCGTCGGTTCGACTCCGACTGCCGCCTCCAATGATTTCAAGGGGTTGGGTCAATCGACCAACCCCTTTATCATTTGTTCCACTTCGATCCCTGTCAGCTTTCACTTTCGATAACTTGCGCAAGGGTTATCCCGACTTATTGCGCGCCTCTGATGAAGGATTGTCTACCGGATTCTTTGCGGTCCATTATCTGTCAGCTGAATTCCCACGTCCAAAAGAAGTCTTTTTTGGGCGGACAGGTTCATGATCCGTAAAGCCTTATTCGTTTCCCCTTTCGCGGTGTAGGATATGCGCAGCCAGTCACCCGCAACGGGCTCCTGTCCCATGGTTGCAAATTCGGTTTCAATGGGTATCCGCTCTTTTTGGGGAGTGGTTTCATCATCGATAAAACAGATATGGCGGTTTTTATCATTTTCGACACACCGGCCCTGGATGACTTTTTGGGACGGGCGATAGCAGCTTACCAAAAAAATCATGATCATGAGTGTTAAGCCGATGATTTTCATCTTTTCTCCTCATTCTTGCCGGGTTTTGTTCTGAGCTCCGCCATGGCCCCGATGATCATCAGATACAGTACGATGGCACAAAAAACCGCAACCGAAATGATGATGATCCAGGCGGCGGATTCGCCGGCACCGAACTGCTTCATAAGCAAGGCGATGCAGGCCACAACGACGGTCAGGCCGAAAAGTGTCCTGATCAAATAGCCCCGTACGTATTTGGTGCCGATGGTGCCGATCTGGGCGCCGATAGCCGCTCCGAAAAGCATGATGATTACGGCCACGATTTCCATCCGGCCTTTCAGGGTATAGGTGAATGCACCATACAGGCCCGAAAAACAGACGCCGAACAAATCCGTTCCGATGGCAACATAGGTTGGACAACCGATAAAATAAAGCAGGGCCGGCATGCGAAACAATCCGCCGCCAATCCCTAAAATTCCTGCCAGCCATCCGGTGATAAAGCCGACCAAACCGACCATCCAGAAGCTGCAGGTTAACCCGGCTGTTTCGAAGTGTATCATCGGCGGTATCTTTATGGCCTGAATGTATTTATAAAACTGAAGTCCGCGATCCATTTCATGGGCTTCACCGGTCTGGTCGATCTTCTTTTTTTGGGCGATGTCGAAGCCGATCATGCCCATCAGTAATAAAAGAAAGCCAATATAAATCCACCGCACGGCAGGCCCGACAATACCGATTTTTTCCAGATACATCGTGCACCGGGCGCCGACCTCCACTCCGGCCATGGTGAAAATCACCAGATTAAAGCCCATCTTCATATCCACATTGGAAAATTTCCAGTGCCGGATGGTGGATATAATAGACTTGCCGGCAATGTGCGCCAGATCTGTACCGATGGCAAACGGAATGGGAAATCCGAATAAATTAAGACAGGGGGTCACCATCCACCCGCCGCCCATACCAAAAAAGCCGCCGATGACGCCCACCGCGAATCCGATGAACACCAGCACGGGCCAGAACATCTCGACCCCGGATACGGGAAGCTGCACAAACCAGATACTTCCGGCCCAGGCAGATTCTTCAAAAAGAAACAGCAAAAACAGGATGGAATTCGTTAATACGCACTTTTTTCTCAGAAGCATCTTTTTTCTCCATTATTCTCGCAATTCGCGCTCTTCTAGTTCAAGTCCGGTCCGTTGCATGATCCAATCCATACCAAATCCTAAAAGGATGCCTTCAATGGCAGTGATGATGATTACCAAAAAGGCGTGTTTCAGGGGGGCTTCATTATACATGGCAGCAAACCACTCCCAGATTCCGCTAAGGTTGCGGGTATCGGCTACCCATATAATCGCCTCTGCTTTTTCACCGCCTGCTTTCGCAAGCGAGGCAAGACCCAGACATAACAGCACCAGACTGCAAAAACCAAGGATCAACCTTTTTCTCATCGATGGCGTACCTCCTTTTTTGATCTCCATTTATTGATATCGAAGAACGATGGTATCATATCGGCAAGCTTAAAAATGTGCCTCCCTAGCAGTTAAAAACATCTACCTGAGTCATCTTCGTATTTTAGCAATACAACCGGGACGGTTTAAAACTGGAAAACGGTATTGAAAAAAACGCGGAGGAATTTCTAAACTTGAGGTGGAGGGCGCGGAGAAGCGGAAGAAAGCCATAATTTGGGCGTTTGAAATAATTCTGTTAAAGTTATGGCATTTTTTATGGGGCAGAGGGTGTTATCATGTGCAGATTTGGTTAAAAAACTGCTCTGCAGGTTGTCGCTTTTAATGTCTTCTTCATCGCACTCAATGAATTCACTCTGATTATGGTTGGGCAGGCATGCCTGAGTGTCTGACGGCGGGGTGAAGCCTGTAAAAAAAGATATGGCGAATATCCCGGCGAATGCGACAATCAGCTTTATCCTGGTGGCAATTTTCTGGCAGTCCATTTCGTCCGCTTTTTAGAAAATTTCTGGCCATTGATAAAGATTAGATGGCGCAATATAAGTCAGTGCCGAAAAATTTGTCAAGAATCATCTGAAGCGGCGTTTATTCGCTCAGCGCAACGACCCGATTGCATTTGATCCGGACATCCGAAATACCTTCGAAGCCCAGGGCCACTTCCCGGATCTCTTTTATCAATCTTTCCTCGACACGGACGGGCGCCTGTGTTTCGATATGGGCAATATGGTTGTCCACGCAGACCGTAACGTCCGTCCATACGTCGATCAGCGCTTTCTCAAGGGCAGCCGAAAGGGCAAGGTCTTCGATCATGCGCAGCGATTCAGACGTTGTTTTGAATTGTTCCTTGGAGGCGCAGTCGCAGATCATGCCAACCGCGTCATCCACCGTCAGTTGCTTGATATGGAGAACCAGGTCGTACAGACTGGGATCGGCCGTATCGATCCCGTAAAGACGCTGGCTCCATTTACGCCGTTCTTCATCGTCTTTTTCCAGAATACGACGGGCTTCATCGGCCTTGATGCCCTTGCGCTCCATTTCCAGGCGGACCCGATCTTCCATATCCGCCAGTATCCTGACCTTGAGCGCATGGGGGACATCTTTCACAAAAAAATGGCCGGCCAGGCCATGATACACAATGTTATCCTGCTTCAAGTGATCCAGAAGCGCGGATTTAATAAAGGCAATATACTTCTCCTCTCTGTGGTTCAGGCGCTCCAGAATACCGGGTGCGTCATGGATGGCGTGCGCCAGCTTTAGCTCGGGAATATCGTGTTCCTTCGAAATCTCAAGCAGCAGGTCCCTGGAGATGCACGCGTAGTTTAGCTTGGCGGCGACTTTTTCGGCGATCTCTTTGCCGCGGCTGTATGATCCTCTTGAAATGGTAATAACGGCCATATATATTATCCTCCTTATAGAATCGAATTGTGGCGTTGATAGATGACGATATGCATTGCGCCGTTTACCATTCCTTAACGTTTCTGTCAATAACGTGAAACTGGTCGATATTTATGGTAGATCTTGCTTTCATAGTCTAATTTTAATTGATATCCCCGGTGATTTCAAGCGCTTTGTGAAACCGAACGGTTTGCGGGCTTGCAGTTTGACACCGGGGCTAATAATGCGATAATTTGTAGGTGTCTTTTTCAACGCGGGCGTCGACATACCATGAAAGTTGATTTCGATTATGTCAAAATCAAATTCGCGTAATAAGCCAAACACCTCGTCGCTGGCACCTGCGAGCGGCGCTGCCGAGATCCACGATAGGCCACATGACGGCAATACCGGACAGGGCCCGGCGGTTGAAAGTGCCCTCAAAGGCATAACGGAGCACAAAAAGGGCGGAATGGGGCAACTTCCGGCAACGGCCATTTGCGGAAATGACATTACATCGTCATGTCTGTATGTTTCCGCGCTGGCCATCATTTATGCGGGCCGATGGGCGCCGCTTGCGCTGCTGATTGTCGCAGGCGTGCTGTATCTGTTTCGATCCATCTATGCCGAGGTTGTGGGGGCACTTCCGCTGAACGGCGGTGCCTACAATGCCCTGCTGAACACCACCAGCAAATTCAAAGCCTCTATTGCCGCCTGCCTGACAATCCTTTCCTATATGGCCACAGCAGTGATATCGGCCAGCGAGGCCATGCATTATGTGCACACGATTTGGCAGTCGCTGCCGGTCATCGCTGCAACCATCGCGGTACTCGCTATTTTCATGGTGCTGACGATCATCGGTATCACCGAAAGTGCCAGGGTGGCGATTGTTATCTTTATATTCCATCTGTGCACACTGACATTGCTGCTGTTCACGGGTATCGTTTTCATCGGCACCCGCGGGCTGGCCACCTTTAACCTGAATCTTGCCACCCCTGTGGAAGGCGGGTTGACCACGGCCCTGTTTTTTGGTTTTTCGGCCTCTTTGCTGGGGATTTCCGGATTTGAGAGTTCGGCCAATTTTGTGGAAGAGCAGGCCGAAGGGGTGTTCCCCGCAACGCTGCGAAACATGTGGGTTGCCGTCTCCGTTTTTAATCCCGGTATGGCACTGCTGGCACTTGCGCTTGTACCCATCGGGGAAGTGGGCACACACCAGGAAGCGCTGCTGGCGCACCTGGGCCATCTATCCGGCGGCGCTTGGCTGGCGAGCCTCATATCGGTTGATGCCGCGTTGGTGCTCAGCGGGGCGGTCCTGACCAGCTTTGTGGGCGTCAATGGTTTGATCAGGCGTATGACGCTGGATCGATGCCTCCCCCAGTTTTTACTGAAAACCAACCGGCGCGGGACGACCCATAGGATCATCGCATCGTTTTTCATTCTTTCGGTGTCTGTTCTGCTGATCACGCGCGGTGAGCTCAAAGCCCTTGCCGGTGTCTACACGATTTCGTTCTTGTCGGTCATGGCACTATTCGGGCTGGGCAACCTATTTTTGAAAACCAAGCGTGCCGGCCTTCCACGGCCGACGCAGGCGCCGCTATTGGTCGTGCTGATCGCCGTTGCTGCGGTCTTGACCGGGCTGATCGGCAACGCCATCATGAATCCGGAGTACCTTGCCGTTTTTCTGGAATATTTTATCCCGGCGGTGCTGGTTATCGCGGTCATGCTCGGCCGCATTACGCTGTTGCAGGCCGGTCTGTTCCTGGTGCGCGCGATCCTTAAATTTTTTATCCAGCACATGACGTCTACGGCTCAATCGATTCGAGCCGAAATCGATAAAATTAACTCACAGCAGGTCGTCTTTTTTACAAGGGGGGACAATCTGGCCAACCTTAATAATGCCATGCTGTATGTAAAGCAGAATGAACACACCAACCGCGTCAAGGTTGTGACCGTCGTTCAAAATAAAAGCGAAGTGCCGCCGAAGCTTGAAAAAGACCTGAAATTTCTCAATGAGGCCTATCCCGCTATCGAGATCGAATTCGTGGTTTTAACCGGAAAATTCGGTCCGGACCTCATCCAGGAATTGTCGGAAAAGTGGAATATCCCAGTCAACCTGATGTTTATCGGCAGCCCCGGAACGCATTTCATTTACGGCCTGGGGGAATTGGGAGGCGTCCGGCTGATTATCTAACCGCTGTTATGCTTCAATTGGCTCCTAAAAAGCGAGTTTTTATCAATAATGAAAATAAAGCTTCTGCTGGTTGATGATGAGCAAGACTTTGTCGAAGTTCTGTCCGAGCGTCTTGAGGTTCGGGGCTTTGATGTCAAAACCGCACTGAGCGGGCAAGAAGCCTTGAAATGGATTTACCGATCTGATTTCGACGTTGTTCTTCTGGATGTCATGATGCCCGGAGATAACGGCATCGAAATCCTCACGGAAATAAAACGTGCCAGGCCCCTCATGCAAATCATCATGCTGACCGGCCATGCCAAGATTGATACGGCTGTCCGGGGCATAGAACTGGGCGCCTATGATTACCTCCTCAAACCGCTCGAGATCGAGTCGCTGGTTGAGAAAATCAACATGGCCAATGATTATAAATCGGCACAACAAAAGCGGACGCGTCAGGAAGAAACCGGCCGCGGTGATAAGAAGCACCGCCGCAGAACGTTTTTCTCCGTTATTTATGACTTTGTTTCTGGCTTCCGCCGAAACCATCGCTTAAAATCGCAAAGGTTTCATAAGGCCAAAAGCAAAGAAAGATGAGAAAATTCGTCTGGACTAAAATATACAACATGACGTTTGTAACATTTTTTGGGGCTGCGACCCTGGAGAACCGTCCGGAGGGTTCGCGTGTTTCAGATTTTAAAGAATTTTTTTTCAAAAAAGCTGCAAAAACATGCCGCAATCGACGAAGATCTTCGCATCGAGTTCAAGGCCCGCTATCATAACTTCAGACTGCTCTTAAATGCCAATAAGCGCGTTCTTGAGGCCATGGCCAGGATCGAGCAGACGCTTGGGGACCGGCACCCGTTCGGCATGCCCTTTGTCAGGGCCAACTGTACGACCGTATCGGTCGAAGTTTTGCGTATGATTAAAAATTTAGAAGGGCTGGCGCCGGGAAAGTATCAGGGGTTACATAGCCGGTTCGATGATATTCAGCAAAGAATCGACGCATTGCTTACGCACAAAAAGCCACTGCGCGACGAGCGCTATGTAATTCCGTTGGGTTTGATAAACAAGGACATGGCCGATCTTGTGGGGGCCAAAATGGCGAATCTTGGGGAGATTAAAAATAGATTCGATGTCGCCGTACCCGATGGATTTGCCATAACATCGGCTGCCTACCAAAGGTATATTGAACATAATGATTTGCAGGTGGAGATTGACAGACGCTTCCAGGCGATTGCTGGAAATGACCTGGAGGGGCTTTCTCGGCTCAGCACTGAGGTTCAGCAGTTGATCGTTGCCTCCCAGATCCCCGATGACCTGGCGAAGGCTATCATGGAAGCCTATTTGCAGCTGAAGGATCGGCAGAGCGGAGAGATTCGGGTGGTCCTGCGAAGCAGCGCCCTTGGCGAAGATACAAAAGGGGAAACCTTTGCCGGCCAGTATCACACCGAATTAAATGTTAGCGAGGCAAGCATAATCCAGGCCTACAAGAAGGTTGTTGCCAGCAAGTACAGCCTGCCGGCCATAACTTACAGGATGAATCGGGGGCTAAGAGATGATGACTTCGCCATGTGCGTGGGATGCATGGTAATGGTCGATGCCGAATCTGGAGGCGTTCTCTATTCACGTAATCCCGTCGATTTTCAGGATGATTCAATTTACATCAACGCGGTATGGGGATTACCCAAACCCGTTGTCGACGGCAGCGTTGCCGCCGATCTGTTTGTGCTGTCCCGCAAGAAACCGATTGAAGTGATTTCGCAAGAAATAAGATCCAAGGAAAGTAGGTTTACCTGCTTTCCTCAAGAAGGACAGTGTGGCATGGTTTCATCGAAAGAAAAAAGCGATATGCCATCAATAGATCAGGAACAGGCCGTTTTACTGGCGGAACTGGCGGTTATGCTGGAGAATTACTACGGTTCACCCCAGGATATTGAATGGGCCATTTCCCGTGACGGCACGATCTATGTCCTGCAATCTCGTTCAATGCAACAACCGGAAACCGAAAAAAGCACTGACTCTGAGAAAATGCGCAGATCCGAATCCGGCACCGTCATTATCCGTGGGGGCGTGGCTGCAAGCCCTGGATTCGCCGGTGGATCTGTTTTTCGGGTAGATAGCAGCGGCGATATGGGAAAATTTCCTGAAGGGGCAATCCTGGTTACACGGCAGGCACTGCCCCGATGGGCGCCACTCCTTAACCGGGCCGCTGCCGTGGTCACCGAACAGGGCGGCGTTGCCGGCCACCTTGCAACCGTGGCCAGGGAGCTCGGCGTTCCCGCCCTGTTTGGCGTATCCGGGGTAATGGATGCCTTGCGCAATGGTGATCAGATCACCGTTGACACCGCCGTTGCAACCATTTACGAGGGCCGTGTCATATCTCAGCTTCCGGCATCGGCCGAAAAAAAGAATGTCATCGAGGGAAGCCCGGTGTACAATACACTCAAAGAAGCGAGTCTGCAAATTGTGCCCTTAAATCTATTGGATCCCGATTCCCATGAATTTGCTCCCAAGAATTGCCGAACGCTGCATGACATCACCCGTTTTATCCATGAAAAGTCGGTTCAGGCGATATTCAATTTTGGCAAAGAGCACGGTTTTCCCGAGCGGGCCAGCAAGCAGCTTTTCTACAACGTACCCATGTTGTGGCGGGTGTTAAACCTCGACGACGGGTTTAGAGAACCGGTGGACGGCAAGTACGTCAGACTGGACAATATCGTATCAGACCCCATGCTGGCGCTCTGGGAGGGAATCGTGGCCGTTCCCTGGGACGGGCCTCCCCCTATTGACGGAAAGGGCTTCATGTCTGTCATGTTTCAGGCGGGTACCAATAAACCCCTGAGTTTGGCCCGGCAATCGTCCTATGCCAATCAGAATTTTTTTATGATCTCCAAGAATTTTTGTAACATGACATCCAGGCTCGGCTACCATTTTTCAATCATAGAGACCGTGCTGGGTGACCGCCTCGACGAGAATTACGCCAGTTTCCAGCTCAAAGGGGGCGGCGCTGATTATCAGAGACGACTCAAGCGGCTGGCTTTTTTAAAGGACATACTGGAGGAACACGGTTTTGCGGTAGATATAAAAGAAGACCACCTTTTTGCCCGCCTGGAGGGTTACGAGAAGGATTTCATCAGAGCTAAATTAAAAATCCTCGGTTACCTGACCATTCATCTCAGACAGCTCGATATGATCATGTCCAACAGCTCAATGGTAAACTATTACCGGTCGAAAATCAGCAAAGATATTCGGAACATAGTCCATTCCCAGGGGGGTGAATCTGATTCTACCCGGAAAAGCACATCTTAGATCGAAGCCCGCCTGGATTTTTTCTTGTTTTCTCAAGACCCTGCGCCTTCTATTTTTTGAGTTTACAGCCGGTCTGTCATTGCGCACATCAGGCTGCATTATTCAACGTCAGCTGCAGGCCATTGAGGTTCCCGATGTTCTGACTTCAAACCCCCCACCGCCGCTCCTAAACCGCCTATAGGAAAACATCGCAATACATTCTTAACGCTCCGATATCGTTGACACCAAAATCGAATTTGCCTATACTCGCAAAGTTAAAGAGGGGGATTTGTAAAATTCAGTCTTGAGAAAAAGAGTCCGTCACCTTAAGTGCAGCCTGAAAGAACCAAGGCCACGCCCTTGGGGGATGGGTCCATTTACCCTTAGTTCGACGAGGCAAAAAGGCGATGAATTGTAAAATTTTATTGGTTGACGACGAAGAGACAATGGTGAAATATCTTTCGAGGCGCCTGATCAGACGCGGATTTGATGTCAGTGTCGCATACAATGGATTAAATGCTTTGGAAGAAATAAAAAAAACTGATTTTGATTTGGTGCTCCTGGATGTACTCATGCCCGAAATGGACGGAATAGAGACACTTAAAGAAATAAAGAAAATCAAACCTGAAACAGAGGTCATCATGCTGACAGGTCATGCGTCCGTAGAAGTCGGCATCGAAGGAATGAAAGCAGGGGCGTTCAACTACATTTTGAAACCGTTTGATCCGAATGAGCTGGTAGAAGAAATCAATTTGGCCGTTGAACACCGTCGAGTGCGAAATAAGGGGGCATAAGCGACCATGGAAGCGACTGCAGTGACGACAGAAATGATGATGGTAATCGCAATGATCGGCATCGCAATTTTTCTTTTCATCGCTGAATGGATTCGGGTTGATATGGTGGCCATCCTGATGACGGTCTCTCTTCCCCTCCTTCATCTGGTTACCCCTCAAGAGGCCTTTTCAGGATTTAGCAGTAATGCGGTGATATCGATTATTGCGGTTATCATTATCGGCGCCGGATTGGATAAAACCGCTGTTATCAACCGGGTGGTCAGGCCGGTGGTTAGAATTGCCGGCAACAGTTCATCGCGGGTGGTGATTGCTATGGGCTTAACCGTAGCGCTGATCTCCAGTTTTATGCAAAACATCGGTGCAGCCGCCTTGTTTCTGCCCGCAATCAAAAGGGTCAGCAAGTCCATGAATATCTCGCTGTCACGCATGCTGATGCCTATCGGTTTCTGTGCGATCCTGGGAGGGACCATTACACTGGTGGGATGTAGTCCGCTGATTCTACTCAACGATTTAATCGCGCCTTTTAAATTAAAACCATTTAACCTTTTTGACGTGACACCCATCGGGTTGGCGCTCGTAGGCAGTGGTATCACCTTTTTTATCTTTTTCGGAAAGTTTGTTCTTCCCGGCAGGGGTGAGGGCAAAAAACCGGGTGAGGAGCTGTTGTCGGATCTTTCAGCAGCGCTGGGCGATCTCTATGAACTGAAAACACCCCCGGATTTTACCGATTTCAGGGATCCTATAACCGTCAAAGACATCCGCGACCGCTATCTGGTAAATGTTGTTGCCCTTGCCGGCAGAGACGGCATCAAGCAGCTTTCATTAGTTCCCGATACTCAACTTCGATCCGGCAATGATCTAGTGGCCTATGGAACGGATGAAAATGTGAAAAAAATGGCCGGAGAACAGGGAATTCAAGTCAAAGACCAGCTAGAGGTCTTTAAAAATGAGATGTCGACGTCAACCACCGGAACGATTGAAGCGGTGGTTGCACCGCGTTCCAGCCTGATCGGGAAAACATTGCGGCAGGCGCATTTTTGGGAGCAGTTCCAGGTGAATCCGCTTGCTATTTACCGCTCGGATAAAGTCTTTCACATCGGATTGTCGGATATGGAGTTGCGATCCGGCGACTCGATTTTACTCCATGGTACCTGGGAGCGCTTTAATATTCTTCAGGAACGGCACAATTTTATTTTTACAACGCCTGTAAGTGAAGCACTTACGCCGGAAAAAGGTTTTATTGCCGGTTTCTGGCTGGCCGTTTCCCTGGTAATGATCATCGTCTTTAAAATCCAGTTATCGGTAAGCCTATTGACGGGAGCATTTGGGATGATCGTGTGCAGGGTGTTGACGATCGATGAAGCTTACCAGGCCGTTGATTGGCGAACTGTTTTTTTGTTGGCGGGCCTGATTCCGCTCGGGATTGCAACGGAAAATACGGGAACCGCTGCATGGATTGCGCGAGAGATCTTAAACTTAATCGGCAATGTTCCGCCGGTGGTACTACTGGCCGTTATTGCCATGTTGGCCACTGGTTTTACCCTGGTTATTTCAAACGTGGGCGCCACGGTCCTGCTGGTGCCTCTGGTGGTGAATATGGCGATGGCATCCGGAACAGATCCGCGCATGGCAGCCCTGGTTGTCGGCATAGCCACTTCCAACTCTTTTATGCTTCCGACACACCAGGTGAACGCCCTCTATATGGGGCCGGGCAGATATCGGAGCGTGGATTTTATGAAGGCCGGTGGCATGATGAGCATTCTTTTCGTTGTCGTGCTTATTGCCATACTTTATTTGTTTTACGGGATTTGAACTGAAACAGGGAGTCAACCGCATGAATGTTATCACGATATCGACTGACCGCTATACAAAGGGTAAGGAAATTGCTGAGAGCGTCGCCCAAAAGATGGGTTATAAATGTGTCAGTAGGGAAGTGATACTTTCGACAGCTGAGGCCCTGGGGGTGCCTGAAATGAAAGTGATGCGGACGATCAAAGACCCCCCGACAATCCTCAAGATGTTTTCCAGGGATCGGAAGCGATATATGGCGTACATCCGATCGGTGGTGGCGGATTATATGCTGGAACACGACATTGTCTACCACGGTCTTGTCGGTAATCCGATTATCCGGGGCGTTTCTCATGTTTTAAAAGTGCGAATTATTGCAAACCTGGAAGACAGGATACGGCTTGAGATGGAACGCGAGAACGTCTCTGAAGAAAAAGCCAGGCAAATCATTGCAAATATGGATGAGCAAAAGAGGAAATGGGGAAAAGCAGTGTATGGTATTGATATTACAAATCCTGCCCTTTATGATCTGGTCATCAATGTCGGTCACATGGGGGCTGATGATAATCAAGATGCCGTCGATACTATTGTCAATACTGCCGGCCATAAGAAATATCAGCAGAATACCTATTCCATAAACTGCATGAAGAATATTGCTTTATCCTGCCGAATAGAAGTCGCTTTAATCGACGAATATCCTGGAATCGAGGTTGTTTGTGACAAGGGAAATGTCTGCGTATATTCAAAGACGCTTAAACGCAAAAACCAAAAGCAGGTTCTGGCACTAAAACAAGAAATCATGAAGATTGAGGGTGTCGAACACGTCGAGGTTTTCGGAGAAAAAGAAAGATATAATGAATGCACCCTTGGCTTTCGTCCCAAGCTGGAATCATAGGTGCAGGCCGTCGGCCATATTTTCATAAATACTCAAATAAACGGCCAATATGCTTATTACGCATTGGAGGAATATGGAGATGAAAGAGAAACTGGATTTACTCCTGGTGGATGATGAAACAATTGTGTTACAAAGGCTCAAGCCTGCCCTCACCAAGATCGGATGTACGGTTGAAACCTTTGGTGATGCCAAAGAGGCGCTCAGAAGGATTGATGAGAAAGTGTTTGACATTGTCGTGACCGATATCATGATGGCAGATGTGAATGGAATTGAGTTGCTGGAGTATATTCAAAAAAAATCAAACCGGACCAAGGTCATCATGATAACCGGCTATGCCACAGAAGCGCTGGCGAGGGAAGCAATGGGCAAGGGCGCTTTTGACATTATTGCCAAACCTTTTAGACCTGACGATCTCCGCAATATGATTGCCAGAGCGGCGGCAGCTCTCGGTTTTAAAGAGAAAATTAGGGTGTAAGGGTGAACGCCGTTGGTAAAAATAATTATCGCAAGCCCGGTTTTTACTATGTTCGCCGGACCTGGTTTTATAAGAATTCAGGGGTTTTGTCATGGCTAATATCACTGCGGTCGGGCCCTATGAAGAGGACCTGAAACCGCCGGTCAAGAATCACAGGATTGCGTGGGACGACGTCGACCGAAAACTGATCGAGCGTCCGAGTTTCAGCTTTCGACTACAGCTGATTCTTGGATTTCTTTTGCTGTTTTTCTTGTCTATGGCCACTATTATCGGTTCAATGGCTGCTATCCTTCAGATCCAGAATAAGCTTCGCTTTGTTCAAGCCACTGAAAGGTTTCTTTTTGAGATCGAGCAGGCCAGGCGATGGGAAAAAAACTATTTCCTTTATGGTACCAATCTCACCGATGCTGCCGAGAGCGCCAGTAACGCCAAAATTCTATTGTCACAAAATCTGAAAGCGTATCAAGAAATTGCTGTACAGCTGGCTGAGCAAATTGTTCGGAATCTCGACGACTACCAGAACTTGCTGAACGAACTCAGTTTGCTCGATCGCAGGAGTCCTTCCGGTGATCTGGCAAAAAAGCATGAGATTGAGATCGAGCTCAGAAAAAAGGGGGCCGGAATGGTAGAGATTGCGGCTTCATTGGCTAGAACCGAAGAGAATTCGATGAATGATTTGCTCAATTTGATTCAACGGATTCCGATTTATGCTCTGGTTGCTTATCTTTTATTGTTTTTATATGTTATCTATTTCTTGTCTCAACGGTTCATGAAGCGGCTCAACTCTCTCGTTAATTCGACGCAACGAATCGCCAGTGGCGATTTTTCACCGATTATTCCTGTTCGTAAAACACGGGATGAATTTACAACGGTTTCCGTCGCCATTAACAAAATGATGGAAGAACTGGATTCAAGACAAAGGGCCATGGTCGAGTCCCACAAGCTCAAAGCAATCGGGACCCTGACGGCCGGGGTTGCCCATGAGCTCAATAATCCGATTAACAATATCATGCTCACCGCCTATTCTCTGCTCGAAGAGTATGAAGAGTTATCGAAAGAAGATATGCTTGAAATGATCAACGACCTCATCAAGGAGGCAGATCGTTCACGGAGTATTGTGCGTAACCTGCTGGATTTTGCAAGAGAAAGCGAGTCGGTTTCGGAACTGCTTGACTTGGGAGTGCTGGTCAAGGAAACTTTAAAACTCGCATCAAATCAGATCAGGGTTTCCGACGTAAATGTTGATATCACCGTTCAACCGAATCTTCCTCAGATTCGGGGCGACCAGCAAAAGTTGAAACAGGTGTTTCTCAATATCATTCTCAATGCTGTGGATGCCGTACAGAAACAAGGAGAGATCAAAATTGATGTTGAGCAAGCCGATTCATATGGTTTTCTGGCTGTTAACATCCTGGATAACGGGTGCGGCATACCCGACCATATTCTGCCATATATTTTCGATCCGTTTTTTACGGCTAAAAAACCGGGAAAAGGATCCGGATTGGGGCTTTCGGTGTCTCATGGTATCGTGAACATTCACGGGGGAAAAATTCATGTCGAGAGTGAGGAAGGCAAATATACCCGGTTCACAGTCCTCATTCCGACCGCGGAGATGCCGGCAGATATCAGTCAGATTTGAACGGAAAGCATGCTGCAATGCCAACAAGATCCGATCGTTCAAAAGGGAAAAAAAGATTCAAAGGGTCAGCGATTTCCATGCGGTGAATGCCGATTGATGAAAATCGCGTTGTATGGCGTTTAGGATTGTTGCAGCACAGGGGTAGTAGAGATGGCCATAATAACGATCTCAAGAGGTTCTTTTAGCAATGGGAAAGAGGTGGCCGAGAAGGTCTCTGCTCAACTGGGATATCACTGCATAAGTCGTGAGGTACTCCTGGATGCTAGCGATCGCTTCCATATCCCGGAGGTAAAACTCATTCGGGCTATCCACGATGCACCTTCGATACTGGATCGTTTCATCCACGGGAAGCAGGTTTTTATCGCCTATATCCGAAGCGCTCTCGCTGACAGGGCCAAAGCGGACAATGTGGTTTATCACGGCCTGGCGGGCCATCTTTTGCTCAAGGGGCTGCCGCATGTCCTGAAGGTAAGGATCATCGCCGACCTGGAAGACCGGATAAAGGCCGAAATGGAGCGAGAGTGGATCAGCGAGGAAGAAGCCCGCTTGATTTTGCTCAAAGACGACGAGGAGCGTCGTAAATGGACGAAGAGTCTGCATGGCGTAGACCCCTGGGACAGCTCCCTCTATGATCTTGTGGTCCGCATTCACAAGCTTGAGGTATCCGATGCGGTGGATTTCATTTGCCAGGCGGCGAACCGCAAGCCGTTCAAGACAACTGCAGCATCTCAACAGAAAGCGGATGATCTCGCTTTGGCTTGTCAGGTAAAGGCAACCCTTGTGGATCCATATTTCGACGTGGCCGTCACAAGCAATTATGGTAATGTCGTGATTTATACCAAGGCATGGGATCGCACGTCCCAGAAAGTGATGCAAAGAGTCGAAAGTCTGGCTCGAGAGATCCAAGGTATCAAAAACCTAGAGGTTCACTCGAGCGGGCACTACCCCTCCGATGCGATCTGATGTGTGCCAAATATGTTCTGCCGGTTTTGAGAAATGCCGCTCCTGAAAGATCCCAATTTGCGGAGAAAAGCGTTATAACCGATAAACAATGGGGTTCTCATCCGAATCAATTTCGATTCCGATCGTATCTCCGGTCTTAAATCCCAGGCTTTTGAATTTTTGGACCATCTTATCGTGTTGACACATATGCCAATAGACGGACCACATGGGATTGCGAACCGTATCGATTCCATAGGCTTCGTGACCGCAAAGATTGACCCTGAATTTGTCCTTGGCAAGAAGGGTATCGGCCTCTGATAGAAAATAGTCAATTTTGTACAAGTTCTCATGCAGCGCTTTGGAAAGCTTTGACTGCAGATCGGGAAAATCATCCAGATAGTGATTGGCGATCTGGAACAGTTCCTCCGGTTCCTGGATCGACAGTCCGAGAATGCCAAAGCGGTGATGCTTCAAAGCAAAGTCCTCCAGTCTTTTTTGATATTTGGTAATAATCTTGAGAATATCCTCAATAGCCGGCTTGTGATTTTTTTGACCCCAGACCAGGTCTTCACATTTACCGATAATCTTAAGGTAAAATTCCTTGTTGTCCATTACATAAACCGGCCGTTCACGATAATTATGGTTTCTCCTGATGCGGCGGATGCCGTCCAGCTTAATCGATCTTTCACTTTGCTGTTGTTCAAGGGTTTCAATGTGCGAAATGTCCTTGGCCTGGACGATATAGATTTCACCCTCGCCGGATACGACATATTCAATTTCACATCTGTAGCCCAGGTAGTCCTGAATGTCTTTGGATAAATTTAGCAGTCTGATATCATGGGGCGTTTTGGTTATATAGGGATCCCGCTGGACTTTATGATCGCGGTCGCGACAGTATCCAAATTCCCAATGATTCCCGATCATTTTTGCCATGACGCTGGTGCCGCTGATAAACGGCATCACAATAACGCCCATGTTCTCCAGATTGATGTCCGGGCTGCCGTTGAATTTTTGCTGCCGCTTAATTGTGAGCTGTTTAGCGGTTTTGGCCAGATTTATGATTTTGGCGTGCGCATATTGAATTCCCCCCAGATCGGCGTAAGTCTCCAGCGAGTCAAAGGTTCCGCCCTTAAAAAATTCTTCCTGGGGATGCGCACTGCGGGTGATCACCTTAAAACTTTCGCGGTGGCGGTCCAGAAAATCTTTTAAACCGTCAAATGCTTCGTTTTTAAAATCATCAGCCGACACATAGATAAAATCGGGAATCTTAAATTTTCCCTTTTTCAGTTGTTTCAAAAGTCGGGGCTTTTCCGGTAAGGCAGCCTCACGCGTTGCTTTTTTCAACAAAATTTCGTTCTCCCTCACTTGATATCGTTGAATGGTTTTAAATCAGGATGATATGTTGCCTGTGTGAATATAAATATTTTTTTAATGGTGTCAAACCCTTGCGGTCTCCAACGACCCGCATTAGGGGTTTGATGCCGTCGTCGGGTTCTGCGCTCAATCGCACTTCAATCATTCAGAAATTTCAAAGAATTATGCGCAGCCCGGCAACGGCCGTTTTACCTCAATCTTCCGGGATGCCGGTTAATTATTCGATTTAATAGAATTTTATCTTGACCCCGGTATTTTAAAATCGTAACGATGGGTTTGCGATGAAGCGATTCTTGACAGTTTTCAATTGGCCTGAAGTTTATAAAATCGACAGCTTGAAGGCCGATGTTCTGGCGGGGTTAACGGTGGCCCTGGTGCTGATTCCCCAATCTATGGCTTACGCTGAGCTTGCGGGGCTGCCACCATATTATGGGCTTTATGCTTCATTTCTGCCGCCCCTGGTGGCCGCCTTGCTGGGTTCCAGCCGCCAGCTGGCCACCGGTCCCGTGGCGGTAGTTTCGCTTTTAACCGCAACAAGCCTTGAACCGTTAGCCACCGCCGGCAGTCAACAGTACATCGCCTACGCTATTTTACTGGCGCTGCTGGTGGGCATTTTTCAGTTCGCACTCGGCCTGCTCAGGCTCGGTCTGGTCGTCAATTTCATCTCTCATCCGGTGGTTAACGGCTTCACCAACGCCGCAGCCCTTATTATCGCTTCCTCGCAGCTTCCAAAATTGTTGGGTGTCTATGTGGATAAGGCCCCGCACCATTACGAAACGATCTCCAGGACCCTCGGGGCCGCATGGCAATATACCCACTGGCCGGCACTGTTCATGGCCGCGCTGGCTTTCGTCATTATGTATGGATTAAAACGTCTTGCCCCGCGGATTCCCAATGTCATTGTAGCGGTTGTAATCACGACCACGCTTTCTTGGGCTCTCGGCTTCGAACATAGGGCTGTTGCCGATCTATCGACCTTGAATTCCGCGGTATTGAAGCGGGCGGTTGCGCAATACAATCGTGCCGTCAATTCAATCGTTCCACTTTCCGAAAATCGTTCCCGCTTAACAAGGGATCTCAACAATTCCGCAAAAAATCCGGATGCGCTTAAACTGCTCGATTCCAAACATGCCCTGGAACGCATCAACGTGCGGATTCAACAGCTTAAAGACCAGGCCGCAGCCTATCGAGAAGAGCTGCGCAGCTTTCTATTTGAAAGTGTCAAACAGGGTGATGGTTCGCTCACGTTTTGGCCTGCAGGTGCAATTCCTCAACAGCTCCAAGGAGATGGACGTATTTGGCGTATTAAAGTAGGCGATTCGCTTCTTGGGCCCCGGCGTTTAACGCTGACAGGCGGCGGTGATGTGGTCGGCAATATTCCCCGGGGGCTGCCCGCATTGTCTATGCCGGAAATTGACTATGAAATCATTATGAACCTGTGGCCCTATGTGGTTATCATCTCGTTACTGGGGTTTATGGAAGCCATCTCCGTTGCCAAGGCGATGGCCGCCGTTACCGGTCAGAGACTCGATCCGAACCGGGAACTCATTGGCCAGGGGCTGGCAAATATCTGCGGCGCTGTCGCTAAAAGCTACCCGACCTCAGGATCCTTTTCCCGGTCGGCAGTAAACCTGCAGTCCGGTGCAATTTCCGGTCTGTCCAGCATATTCACCGCCCTGACGGTGGTGGTGGTGCTAACATTTTTTACGCCGTTTTTATACCATTTGCCTCAATCCGTACTGGCAGCGATTATCATGATGGCCGTGGTCGGGTTGGTCAACGTCAGGGGATTTATTCACGCATGGACGGCACAGTGGTACGATGGCGCCATTTCTATCATCACCTTCATCGCCACCCTGGCGTTTGCGCCCCACCTGGAGTGGGGCATCCTGGTGGGCGTCACCCTTTCAATCCTTGTGTTCCTTTACAAAAGCATGCGCCCGAAGGTTGTTGACCTTTCCCTGGGAACCGACCGGGTGCTTCACGATTGCGTGGCCAGCGGCCTGGGGGAATGCCGCTATATCGATGTGGTTCGCTTTGATGGGCCGCTTTTTTTTGCCAATGCCAGTTACCTTGAAGATCAGATCCGGAATCGGCGGCGGAGCAAAAAAGAGCTCAAACACATTATCATCTCTTCCAGCGGGATCAACGACATTGACGCTTCCGGTGAAGAGGCCTTATCTCTGACGGTAGACCGGGTTCGCAGCGCCGGAATCGATATTTCCCTTAGCGGCGTGAACCGATCCGTCATGAATGTGCTCAATCGGACGCATCTGATCGTTAAGATCGGCGAAGATCACATTTACCCGACCGTAGAGGAGGCGATCAGCGCCATCCATGATGAGACCCACAGGGGCGGGGAGGAAAAGGACTGTCCCTTGAATACCGTATGCAAGCTTTCATAGGTACTTTAAAAAATGGAGGTTTAAATGGCGATCATTACCCTATTCAGCGGTAATTTCTGCAATGAAAATCCGGTCATCGATGCAACAGTCTCCCTTACCGGATACCGGTTGACTACGGATAGTGAAGTTGTTGCCGAGGCCGGCCGGCTTTCGGAGATGGCCGAAAACAAGATTATGCGGGCCTTTTCGGCCGGCACCTCGGTGTTTAATAAATTTACCCATGAAAAGGAGCGCGCGATTGCTTTTCTGAAACTGGCACTTGCCGAACGGATGCCCGACGACAATGCACTGGTGGCGGGTTTTTGCGGACAGCTGATACCGAGGGCGGTCAACCATTCACTGCGGGTGTGCTTGATCGCAAGCCTCAAATATCGAATTGCCGCCGCTTCCCAGGAGCAGGGGATATCGGATAAGGAGGCCGCCAGACTGATTCAGAGACGGCAGGAAGATTGTTCGGCCTGGATCGATTTGCTTTTCGATCAGAGCGATCCATGGAATGCCGGCCTTTACGACATCGTCATTCCGGCGGATAAAATCACGCCGGCAGAAGCTGCCACCCTCATTGCCGAGAATGCCGCCAGTGATGCGGTTCAGCCAACCGAAAGCGCCAGGCAGGCGCTGGCGGATTTTCGCCTTGCAGCCGTCACCGAAGTGGCGCTGGCACGGGAAGGGCATATAGTGGACGTCAGTGCCCATGACGGTTCAATTGCCATTACCATCAACAAACAGGTTCTGATGCTAAACCGTCTACAGGACGAGCTCAGGTCGATCGCAGAGCAGGTTCCCGGCGTCAAAGCGGTGCAAACCAAGGTTGGCAAAGGTTTTCACAAATCAGATATCTATCGCAAACACAATTTTGAAATGCCCTCTAAAGTATTGCTGGTCGATGATGAGCGCGAGTTTGTTCAAACCCTTTCCGAACGGCTGATGATGCGCGATATGGGGCCGGCAATCGCTTATGACGGGGAATCGGCGCTCAAGCTGATTAACGAAGACGAACCGGAGGTGATGATCATTGATCTCAAAATGCCGGGCATTAACGGCCTCGAGGTTTTACGCACAGTAAAGGAAACCCGCCCGGAGATCGAAGTGATCATTCTTACCGGGCATGGCCATGATGAAGACCGGGAGCTGTGCATGAAGCTGGGCGCCTTCGCCTATTTACAAAAACCGCTGGACATAAATGAGCTCAGTGAAATCATCAAAAAGGCCAACGAAAAGATTCGTCAGAAAAAAACATCTGAGCCCTGACGGCCGCCAGCGTTCATTTCCGCCGGCGCCAAACTGCTAGCTGAAGGGTATCATAATGCCGCTATCGATTTTTAGAAGACTCAAACCCCGCTTTTGGGATCATGAGGACGCTGTCGGCGGGCCTTACAAGCACCATTTTGACTTTCGCCGGATCTGGAAACGAGCCGTTCTGGTCACGGCCACCGTGGCGCTCGTTCCGCTCATCATCTGGGCGCTGGCCGGCTACCGTCTGCATCAGGGTACCGCCGAAGCCGAACTGGAATTGCGTACCTCCCAACTGGTTTCAAATTCCTGGCGATCCGTCTCTCTTTTTATTTTGGAACGTTGGTCGGTGCTAAATTTTGTCGCCCACGATCATAGTTTAGAAACTTTGAATGAAAAGGAACGCCTGTCTGCGATTCTCGATAACCTCAATAAAAGATTTGGCGGTTTCACGGATTTAGGGATTATCGACAGCTCGGGTGTCCAGCACACTTACGTCGGCCCCCACCGACTGGAAGGCCTCAACTTCGATAACGAGCCCTGGTTCCGGCGGGTGATAGAACACGATGTCTATATCAGTGAATTGGTTACGGGATATCGCCAAGAGCCGCACTTCGACTTTGCCGTCAAACGGAACCTGGCGGATGGTTCATTTTTTGTGCTTCGCGCGGCCTTGGAAGCGAAAAAGTTCAATGAATTGATTGTTCAGTTTGATGTGGGGGAAAAAACCGACGCCTTCGTTATCAATCGAGAGGGCAATCTGCAAACGCCTTCCCGCTATTACGGGCCGGTCTTAAAAAGAATTCCGATTCGCATTCCGGATTATACCCCTAAAGCGCAGGTATTTGTGAGTCGAAACGATCACAGCGAACGGACGGCGGTCGGCTATGCCTATATCCCCGAAACGCCTTTTATTTTGATGATTGTCAATCAGAAAGGTGAGCTCATTCACCCATGGTATAAGACGGGTTGGGCCTTTACAGGGATTCTGGCCGCAAGCATTTTGATGATACTGCTGGTAACCTTTGCGGTCGCCGCGCATCTGGTCGATCAGATTCATGCGGCCGATCAGGAGAGAGTCGATACCCTGCATCAGGCGGAATACACCAACAAAATGGTTTCCCTGGGGCGCCTGGCGTCAGGCGTCGCCCATGAAATTAACAACCCGCTGGCCATTATAAATCAGAAAGCCGGGCATATCCGAGATATATTCACCCTGACCGAAGCCTATAAAAACGATCAGAAGCTCATGGACTTGGTGGACTCGGTGCTTGCCACCGTGCATCGCTGTGCCGAAGTTACCAAAGGTCTGCTGGATTTTGCGCGCCACCTCAATGTCAGTATCCAGACCATCAACTTACATGAAATCATCAACGAGGTACAAAATGTCTTGACCAAAGAAGCCGAATTCAGGCGTATTACGGTCGGCGTGGATCTGTCCGGGGACATTCCGCCCTTTGAGAGCGATCGCGGTAAATTAGAGCAGGTATTTTTTAATCTGTTCAACAATGCCTTTGCAGTCATGAAAGATGGAGGCCATCTCGGAATTAAGGCCGAGCGCCAGGATACGGATTTTGTTTCGATCACTTTCTCCAACAATGGCCCGGCCATACCTCAAACCGATCTCCGGCACGTTTTCGAACCATTTTATTTCTCAAGATTCGGTGAAAGCGGGACGGGACTCAGCCTGTCAGTCACCTACGCGCTGGTTCAGGAGATTGGCGGTCAGATCAGCGCTCACAGCGAGGTCGGTACCGGAAACCGATTCAATATCCGCTTGCCGCTCAAGATGCCGCCCAGGGAACAAAAGGGTGCCGGCGAACATCATCCTGACGCCTGATCCGCCCGCACATCAAAAAAAGGAGTTTTGTATGCGTGCCAAGACAGAAACCGTTGCTGAAAGCGGTCTCCTATTTTTCGGCAAAATGACGGGATCGATATCCCACGAAATTAATAATGTACTGGCGATCATTAATGAAAATGCCGGATTACTCGAGGACCTTGCACTCCTGTTGGACCGGGGGGCGATAGTCGATTCTCAGCGAATGAAAAAGATCTCCCAGGCGGTCATGAAGCAGGTTCGCCGGGCGGATACCATCGTCAAAAACATGAATCGCCTGGCCCACAGCGTTGATGAATCCATCAAAACCATCGATTTAAATGACATGTTGGAACTTCTGGCGGCTTTATCCGAGCGATTCGCATCCACGCGCGGTGTTGCCGTTCAACCCCAGCGAAACCAGGACCCATTGAAGCTAAGGACCTCTCCGTTTTTTTTAATGAACCTGCTGTGGTTATGTCTGGATTTTGCTATGGGCGCAGCGGGTGAAGATAAAATCGTTGAACTGGCACCCGGAAAGACAGCGGGGGGAATTCAGGTTTTTTTCAAGGGCCTGGGTGACCTGGCGGGGGCCCCGCTGAAACCGCTTCGGGCTGAACTTGATAAGGGACTCACCGATCTAACAAAGGCCAAAGTGGAAGTTGACGTTGAGAACCGGTTAATGGTTGTCACCGTTGCCGAAGACATTAACGCTGATTAGAAGTGGTTTTTCGTCTATCATGAAGTCATAAAAAAAGCCATGGGTGTATCGTATGTCGGAAAAGGTATTGATCATCGACGATGAAAAAGATTTTCTGGATATTATCGCAGAGCGGATACGTGCGCACGGAATGAATGTTTGTACCGCTTCTGCGGTCGAGGATGCTCTCAATTTGGTAGAAGAAAAATCATTCGATGTCGTTATTATGGATTTTATGATGCCTGGCATGAACGGCTTTCAAACAATTAAGGCAATCAAGGGTAAAAAACCCGGAGTGCAAATTATCCTTCTTACCGGATACGTGCCGGACGATCAGCGCAGCGAGGCCCGGGCGCTCGGTGTGCTGGATGTGATCGAAAAACCACCCGATCTAAAGGACCTAATTGGAAAAATAAGAAATATTAAGACCCTCAAGCGGGCTCAGCGAAGAAAGGGCTCCAGGAAAAAATAGGATACGGTCATATCCCTTTGGTGCCCGCCCGGTTTCATGCAGGATCTAGAATTAACATGGTGGCGGGATCGAGCATTAAATCCGGTTGATCTTCGGCCGCTCCGGCTCCCTTGAGGGCTTTTATCTGAATCTGTTTGCCGACCGGCACCAGCAGTATGGCCGCTTCGAACAGGTCGGCCACCGGAATGAATTGCCTGGGGGTGCCGTCGGGATCCGGGTCCTCATGGCGGTGCGTTCGGATGGTGAACCAGACCCGCATGGGGTGCTGGCCGACCAGGTCTTTCAATTTAACAAGGTCCGGGCTCACGGATTCACCGAAGGGGATACCATCGATGATCATCATATCGGGTTTGAAAATATCCTGTTCGATAAGGTCGGTCAATCTTTCTTCCAGTTTGGGTACGCTGAATCCTTCGACCCGAAACGTCATAATGAACCGATGGGGCAGAACCGAATCCCACAGTTGGCCGCTTTGCGGAATCTCATACTGGTTGGCGATGCGGCTGAAGACTTCTTTATACCACAAACTCACCTTTTTGACGGGATCATCAAGGCTGATATGAAGAACTTTTTTTTCGCGCAGCATGCTGTTTAAGGCCAGCTGAACTAAAAAGGCTGTTTTACCCACACCGGCTCTGGCCATCACGGCCCCGAATTGGCCTTTATCAAGGATATCATCACTTCCATATCCCATCCGCCGCAACGGATTTTTCAATATGAGCTCATTTTTTAGCATGCTGAAATTCCTTTCTTTGATAAAAATGATTTTATCGCTGCGCGGCTCCGCGTTGGTCCTGAGGAATTGTGGGTTAAGCAACATTCTTTTTTTCCTCTGCGGCCTTTTTCATTAATGCTTCCGCGATGGATTGTGGAACCTGTTTGTAAGTCAAGAATTCCATCGTAAATTGCGCCTGTCCTTTGGTAACCGATCTTAAGTCGGTGGAATAACCAAACATTTCAGATAGCGGAACCTGGGCTTCGATGACCGTGAAAGGTCCCTCGTCCTGGGTACCGACAATCAATGCCCGGCGCTGGTTTAAAGTTGCCATGACCGCGCCCTGAAATTCGGTGGGCGTTTCCACAACCACTTTCATTATCGGTTCGTGAATAACCGGTTTGGCTTTAGCGTAACCTTGCAGAAATGCCCCGCGGGCCGCAGCCTGAAAGGCCATATCCGAGGAATCCACGGAATGAGAGGCACCGTCATCGATGACCACCCGAATGCCGGTGACGGGAAACTCCATTTTGGGTCCTTTGACCATGGAATTTTTAAAGCCCTTTTCACAGGCGGCGATAAATTGCGTCGGAATCGCCCCGCCCACGATTTTATTTTCAAAAACAAAATCTTCATCCGGTGCCGGCGCCATATAGCCGGACACCCGTCCGAACTGACCGGCACCACCGGTTTGCTTTTTGTGAATATAGTCGAACTCCGCTTTCTGGGTAATGGTTTCACGATAGGCAACGCGGGGCGGGCTGGTGTCTACTTCGGCCTGATATTCACGCCGCATGCGTTCAATGTAGACTTCCAGATGGAGTTCACCCATGCCCGAAATGATCGTATCACCGGTTTCGTCGTTGACATAGGCTTTAAAGGTCGGGTCCTCCTTGGTAAAACGCCCCAGGGCCTTGGATACGTTGACCTCTGATTTATTGTCCTTGGGGAAAATGGCCAGGGATATCACCGGTTCCGGCACATACATGGACGTCATCGTTAAACTGACGCCGGGGGTGACGAAACTGTCTCCGGAGGCGCAGTCAATACCGAACAAAGCGCCGATGTAGCCGGCCGGGATCGTGTCGATATCTTCCATCTGATCCGCGTGCATGCGAATCAGGCGGCCGACCTTGACTTTTTTTCCGGTACGCACATTGACGATGGTATCGCCTTTGGCCAGAGCCCCCTGATAGACGCGAATGTAAGTTAACTGGCCGTAAGGTCCGTCTTCCAGCTTAAACGCCAGCGCGACCAGGGGTTTGTCGATTTCATTGGAAAGCACGATCGGCTGCTCTTCCTTATTCATGTCCAGGGCCTGATTTTCGACATCAAGCGGGCAGGGAAGAAGCTGGGTGACCGCATCCAAGAGCGGCTGGATTCCTTTATTCTTATAGGCGGAGCCCATGAAGACCGGTGTCAGCTGGCGCGCGACAACGCCTGCGCGGATGCCGTCGGTTATCATTTCGGTGGTGACATCTTGTTCTTCCAGGATGGCTTCCGTCAGTTCATCTGAAAACATGGAGGCCTGATCGATCAAGATCTCGCGGCGGTCCAGGGCGGCTTGCATCAAATCCGCCGGAATTTCCGCCAGCCGGACTTCCTCGCCTTTATCGCCGCCAAAATAGACCGCTTTCATTGAGACCAGATCAACCACACCTTCAAAGTCCGCTTCCAGCCCGATCGGCAATTGCATGGCAACGGCATTGTGCCCCAGCTTTTCTTTAAGCTGTCGAACCACCCTTTCCGGGTTGGCGCCGCTGCGGTCGCACTTGTTGACAAATGCAATACAGGGAACTTTGTAGCGTTTCATCTGCTGATCGACGGTTATGGACTGGGATTGGACGCCGGCAACGCCGCAAAGGACGAGTATGGCCCCATCCAGCACTCTCAACGAGCGCTCGACTTCAATTGTGAAGTCTACGTGGCCCGGGGTGTCGATAATATTGATTTCGTGGCCCAGCCACTCGCAGTAGGTGGCCGCCGAAGCAATGGTGATGCCGCGTTCCTTTTCAAGTTCCATGGAATCCATGGTGGCGCCGACGCCGTCCTTCCCCTTGACATCATGCATGGTGTGGATGCGCTGGGTGTAGTAAAGAATGCGCTCGGTCAGGGTTGTTTTTCCTGAATCGATATGGGCGCTGATGCCGATGTTCCGCAGGTTACGAATATCTTTTTTCATATTGACTTCCTTTTGAATTCCTTTGATTAAAAACCCCCATCTGCCAGGAAGCGCGATGGGGGTGTCAGCGGATAAAAATGAAACTGCGAAAACTAATGGCAAATTTTGGTATTGTCAAGCAAATTTTTATCTTGAATTCTTTTTAAACCGTTTAGTCGCCGGGCGTTTTCTCAGGAGCACATAAGTGGCTCCGGCGCCCCCGTCACATAAGCGTGCACTGGCAAATGCCATGACCCACTTTCGCCAGGGGCCGGTTGTAAGCCATTTAAATACATTTGTCTTTAAAATCGGCTCAGCCGGTGACGATAGGCCCCGGCCGTGAATGACTAAAACCATGCGTTTGCCGTCGGCGATGCTTTTTTTTAAGAAGCTTTCAAAAACCTCCCGGGCGTTTTCGACACTGAGTCCATGCAAATCGATGTGCCCCTGGACCGAAAACTCTCCGCGATGAAGCTTTTTGGCGACCGCGCGGTTGACCTGATATCCGGTGCCTTCGATATATTCCGCTGTGTCGGCCACGACAAACCCTTTGCCGGTCCGAACCAGTTCTTCGAGCCGGCGCAGGATTTCAGACTCTTTGCTGTTTGCACTGACGGAGGCTGACGGCACGTGGATAGGCTCTTGGGCGTAAATATTGTGGGGCAATCTTTCGACATCTGCCATGGCCTCTTCAAAGATCATCCGGTCTTTTTCGGGATCTGTTGGGCCGGGCGTTGTTTTGGGGGCGGCGGCGGCCTTCGCCTTCTTGAGCACAATCGATTTGTTTTCCAAAAGGGCCTTTAAACCCTCAAATGGACGGTTCCCGCCTTTATGTCCGGAAGATTTCATTTGCTGTGCATCTTATCCGAAATTTCAGGAGTCTTTCATACTATAGGGTTTTTTCAATAAAATGTCTATGCTTTCAGGTATTCGATCCTGTTTCAAAGGTTTAACGGTCAAGTTAAGGCTTATAGACAAACGTAAACGCAAACCACATAAAATAACAGGGGTCAATCCGCCAAAGGCCGATCTCCGACCTCGACTTTCACGCAATTTAGGTTTAAGATATACAGCATGGATTTAAAACACCACAGTTCGGCTAAAGTCGTTAATGCTTCCGAAGCCATATCCAAAATTAAAAGTGGCAGTCGTGTTTTCATCGGCACGGGATGCGGCGAACCCCAGCATCTGATCAAAGCCATGGTTGATGATCAAAATATCCAGGATATTTTGGTCTATCAGATGCTTTCCTCGACGCTTTCCGAGTTCATTGATCTCGAATCCTTTCGCCGCCGGTTTTCCCTCAAGCTTTTTTTCATCAGTCAACGCATGCGCAAAGCGGCATTTGAAGGAAAAATTGATTATATTCCAGCGTATCTGTCTCAGATTCCGCGGCTGTTCGCCAGCCAGCGTATCGGGCTTGATGTTGCGCTGGTGCAGGTCAGTCCGCCCGATAAGTTCGGATACTGCAGCCTGGGCGTCTCTGTGGATATCACCCGGTCGGGATTGGAAAACGCCCATATGGTCATTGCCCAGGTGAATCCACGGATGCCCCGCACCTGGGGAGACAGTTTCATCCATCTCGATGAAATCGACTGGCTGGTCCCTTTCGAGGAACCCCTGGTAGAGGAGTTACAAACGATAAAAGATAACGAAATTGCCCGTCGGATCGGCCTTTTTGTCTCCCAGCTTATCGATGACGGCGCCACCCTTCAAATCGGCTTCGGCTATCTTCCTTACGCCATCTTACCGTATTTGGATAATAAAAAGGACCTGGGTCTTCACACCCAGCTCATTACCGACGGTCTGCTGCCGTTATTTGAGAAAAATGTCATCACCAATAAGAAGAAAACATTATTGCCGGACAGAACAGTTGCCTCTTTGTGTATGGGTTCGCAAAAACTCTATGCCTATGTCGATAACAATCCCGCTTTCTATTTCCGGTCGTCGGAATTCGTGAATGACCCTACCGTAATTGCGCGCAATGATCATCTGGTTTCCATCAGTTCGGCTCTGGAGGTGGATTTAACCGGCCAGGTCTGTTCGGACTCCATGGGCTACCTGTTTTACAGCGGTATCGGGGACCAGGTCGATTTTTTAAGGGGCAGTTCAATGTCGAAAGGTGGATTTTCGATTGTGGCCTTACCGTCGACCGCCCAAAACGGCGCGGTTTCACGGATCGTATCCCATTTAAGTGAAGGCGCGGGTGTTGCTACCACCCGTGGGGATGTGAATTTTATCATTACCGAATACGGCATTGCAGAACTGCAGGGCAAAGGGATTTATCAGCGGGTCATGGAACTGGCTCAAATCGCCCATCCAAAATTTCGCGAAGACTTAATCAGAGTGGCCAAAAAGCGCCATTATATATTTGCCGATCAACTGCCGCCGTCCACCGAAGATCTTCTTTTTCTGGAAAGTTACAAAAGCACACTAAAGCTGAAAAACGGTAAAACCATGGAGTTCCGGCCGCTGCTGCCATCCGATGAATTTGCCTATCGGAATTTCTTTTATTCGCTCCAGGAGAATACGATCTACTTGCGGTTTTTCTATCGCATGCGGTCTTTTTCGCATGAAGTGGTTCAAAAGCACTGGGCCAATGTCGATTACCGTAAAAATATGTCAATCATCGGTCTCGTTCAGAAAGGCGGGCATAAAGAGATCAGTGCCATCGGAACCTATGCCTATGATAAAGCGCACAGCGCTGAGGTTGCCTTTGTGGTCCGTGAAGAATTCCAGGGAATGGGGATTGCGTCATATCTGCTCAAGGTGCTCGAAGAAATTGCCCGGGAAAACGATTATACTCGATTTACGGCAACCGTTTTGCGAGAGAATAAAGCAATGATTCAGGTTTTTAAAAAGCGATACCCAAATTTAAAGAGTTCCTTTCAAACCAGCGGCGAGTTTTTAATCGAAATGGATTTTGATGGCGCCGGTGAAATCAAAAACCCTGCTGACTAGAAAGGTTAAACGCGCACAATCGAGTCACCGCTTCGCTAACTATCAGAAATTAAAGATTTAGCTTGCTAAAAAGGCGTTTTTCTTGTAATTTGAGAAAGATAAGGTAAGTATAAAAAATTTTTAAGCCCCTATGGCGGTATAGTGGTATATCTGTTTAATAATATTAAAGTTTTTTCTAAAACTACCGAATTTAGATTAAATCGTGAAAACGCAACCAATTTAACTGCATAAAGACTTGTTAGGAGGGGCAGGTGTCTTACACGCTTGGTCAAAAACAGCTCGATAGAATCGAGGATATCTTAAATCAAGATCTTATCGAGAATGGGGTGCGATGTGTTTTTTTAATCGATATGGCCGGAAATATCATCGCCAATTTGGATAATGGAGAAAAACAGCATGATATTTATTCGCTGGCAGCGCTGGCAGCCGGTAATTTCGGTGCGGTCAGCGCCATGGCCAAAATCATAGGCGAAAATGAGTTTTCATTGCTGTTTCACAAAGGCAAAAAAGAGAACATCCATTTTAACAAAATTACGACAGAATTTTTACTGATTACCATCTTTGGCAATGATATTTCTCTGGGCTTCTTGAGGCTGAAGGTCGCCGATTCCGTTGAACAGCTAAAAACCATATTGGAACCCCTCCTGTCGCTTTAAACCCATTGAACAAATTAAATTCAAGCCGAATGCTGGTTGGTTGCTTTCCGCTTATATTTGAAACATGGCATTTGTTAATCTAAAAAATAAGGAAATCCAGGTAAAAATCGTTTATTACGGTCCGGGCCGGGGCGGAAAGACGACGAATCTGGAATATATTTACAAAAAGTTCCGAAAACGCATCAATACCGAAATGGTCACCGTTAAGACCCATGGAGACCGCACGCTTTTCTTTGATTTCTTGCCTTTTGATATTGGTGTCATCAACGGATATGATGTTAAAATTCAGCTCTACACCGTACCGGGCCAGGTTAAATATAATGCCACCCGGAGGCTGGTCCTCAGGGGTGTTGACGGTATTGTTTTTGTCGCCGATGCCATGGCCATCCGCCGTGAAAAAAATATTTTATCGCTAAAAAATTTGCAGGAAAATCTTGCCAATTATAAAAAGAGTATTTTTAAAATTCCATGTGTGATGCAATATAACAAAATCGATCTTAGAGAGCAGGGAATTCCATTGCTTCCCATTGGAGTGCTTGAAAAAGATCTTAACGAACAGTTAAAAAGACCTTCTTTTAAAGCCAGCGCCTTGAACGGCACCAATGTGGTGATGACCTTGAAAAAGATCATATCAATGACAGTAGCGACAATAAAAAGGGATTTAAAATAGGAGAGGATAAATTGGTCGATAAGAATAGAGACAACAAATTGGACTCTGAGATTGAAAAACGTCTTGATGACCTTTTTGGAGAAGGTGATTCTTCCTTTGGTAAAAGCAGGGCTTTAAAGGCTGACGATGTGATTGTAGATGAAGATAATTCTCCAGACCCGGAACCGGCAGACCCGGAACCGGCAGACCCGGAACCGGCGGACCCGGAACCGGCAGATGAAGATGAGGAGATCTTTGATCTGGAGGATGCGGTTGCAGCCGAGATGCAAGCCGGAAATACTTCGGCTGACTATCCCCTGGCCGAGTTGAAGAACATGGTTCTTTCAATCGATTGGGAAATTACCGATGAAGTCCTGGCCGGTTTTCTTTCCCAGATAGGTGACCTAAAAAAGATCTATAAAAATGAAAAGATCATTCTGATGTTTCTTCAGCTTTTAGATTCCCTGGGGGTATACATCAAAACCAATCGTGGGAAAGCCCACCCAAAAACGTTTAAAATACTGAACTCGGTTTTCTCGCGCCTCGAAGAAGTTGTCCTGACAGACGATATGGCGGATTCGGAAAAGAGAAAATTACTTAAAGCTGAAATGAATAAATATAAGCAACTCAGGAAACAGGTGGCCCAGAAAAAAGCCGCCCAAGTCAGTCAGCAGAAAGCCAAACCGGTTAAAAAGGATAGACTCCAGCTCCACATTCCTAAAAAGAAGAAGAGCACCAGGCCCCCTGATAGAGTTCCTGCCGCAGCTAAAAAAGAAAAACCGGTCATCGATTCAGCCGCAGATATCTCCTCTGAGACCATGGCTGAAGCGATAGAAGAACTTAAGCAATTTATTCATAGTGAGATAAATGCGTTGAGGCAGGAACTGAAAATATTGAAAAAATGGAGTTAAAATTCCCTCTCAACCCCTTTGTCCCGGATGGTTAGGATTCATAGATTAATTGGAATTCATCTTCAACTAGAAGTGGTTTCAAAACCTCAGAATAGCCCTTTGTTTGCCACTTAGGCTGAAAATGATACCGCCGAGGTCGCATCATGGATTTTTCATCGGGTGAAATTTCCTCTGCAGTTTTCAAACGTATCGTTCGTGATGACATTGGTGAATATCCGTTGGATCACCAGATGCTCTCGGTCTTCATGGAATTAGATGGAAAGGCGCCCTTGGGCGCTGTGGCGCAAAAAGCCGGTCTTAACATGAGCCGGATGCGTGAAATCATTGCCAAACTGATGCAAAATGGGCTGGTTGAAAAAGTGGACCAGGAAACCGTCACACTGGACAAAGATTTTCTCAACTATCTCGTCACCCAGCTTGCACTGGCCATCGGGCCTATTGCCCCGGTGCTTATTGAAGATGAAATTCATAAATTGGGCTATGAAATATCCCGGTTCCCCGGGCAGCATGTGGCTAAATTAGTCCACAATTTAGCCCGCGAGATTCGACGTAAGGGGAAAAAGGATGTTTTTCTCAAAATGATGGCAACTAAAATTCGGGAGAAACGATACTTAACGGTATAATGTCTGTATCTACGTTTTTGTTCCGCCTATGGCGAAAAATGCAAGCCACTCGCTCTGCGGATGTCCGGTATCTCGCCGTTTCCATTGTGAAATCAGATCGTCAAATTTTGAATTATGCTAGAGGGGTTCAACTATGATCGTCATCTGTGAGGAATGTGGGAAAAAATATCGGCTTGATGTTTCCAAAATAAAAGGCAACGCTGCCCGGTTTAAATGCCGCGTATGCACGCATATGATCATGGTTTCAAAACCACGACCGGCTTCGCCTGCGCCAGCGGCAGCGGAAATACCCGCAACCGAATCGGTCCAGGAACCTGCTGAAAAACCAGCGCCGGCGAAAGAACCCGACATAGCGCTTGAACAGCCCGCAACCGCGCAGGACCAGGTGCGGCCGGTTCGCAAAACGGGCTTTTTTAATTTGCGAACTAAAATGCTTCTACTTTTTCTTTTTGTGCCGTTGGTCCTCATGGTCGGCGCATCCCTGCTTTTTTTATGGCAGCTCGAGCAGACGTCCGCGTTGCACAGCCAGGAAAGTACGAAAGTCGTCAACCAGATGGCAGAGGACAAGATTGCCGATCTATCCACGGCAGTTGCCATTCAATGCAGACTCTATCTGTTGGCGCATCCTGAATTAAAGAAAGAAGACTTTATGAACGATATGGGTTTTAAAACCCTGGCCGTTCAGAAGGTCGGATTGACCGGGTATACGGCGCTTTATGAAATGCCCGATTCCAAAAATGTCTGGCGTACCTGGGCGCATGTGAACCCCAAAATTATCGGTATAGATATGGCCACCCTGAAAAAGCCGATGGGGCGTAATTTCCCGGGTTTCTGGAAGATTTACACCGGGGTGAAAGGGGGCAAGCGATCCCAGGGATATTATACCTGGCAGGATAAGGACGGTAAGTTTCGCGATAAATTTATGGTGTGTACCCCCGTTGCCGGGACCCCATTTGTGGTTGCCGCGACAACCTATCTGGATGAATTCACCGGGCCGATTAAATTGATGGAAAGCCGGGTCCAAATTTTAACCGAAAAAGCACGGCTGATTACCTTTGCTATTCTCGGTGGAACGCTTTTGTTAATCGGCATTATTGTTTTCATTTACGGCCATCGCCTCACCGGTAAGATTAAATCCCTAACGGACATCGCCGAACGAATCAGCATTGGAGATCTTGCTATCGAAGTCCAAACCAAATCCAGAGATGAAATCGGAGAACTGGCAGAGGCGATCTCACGCATGCAAGAAAGTATTCGCCTCTCAATTGAACGATTGCGTCGACGAAGATAATATAATCCCTGGCGTATTGGAGTGATGGCGTGTTGGCGTTTTGAAAATAAGACATCAATCCTTCAGCCATTACGCCAACACTCCATTACTCCGGTACTCCGAAGTTATGAATTATATCCTTCCAAAATGGGGTACCATTTTATGGATTATAGATGAAAGGAATTTATCGATAAGGAACGAATATGGTTGTTATCCCCCGACAGCAGCCTGTGCTTGAAAATCTAAATATTTACTATTTGAACGTAAGGAGGTTGGTTGAACACTACCAGGGTGAAATCGGCTGCGGCGGCGTCTATTTTAAATCGCATGCAGCCGAGGGCGCCATATTTTTCGATCAAAACGAACTTATAAGCGGCTTTCTTAAGGACCGAGATAATGAAATCTCGGGTCATGAAGCCATTGAGCGTCTTATGGATGCGGGAGGGGATTATAATTTCAACGTAAGTGTTTATGAAATCGGTCCGGAAGAGGTTTATTACTGGGCCAGTATCCCCACGGCGGAGCAGATTTACAAAGACCTCAGCACTGAATTTACGGACCTTGAGGGTCTTATCAAAAAAATGGGTTCTGAGAAGCTGACCGGCTATATTGATGTCTCTATCGGCGGCGGCAGGGATACGGGCCTTATTTTTCTAATTAACGGTAAAATTATGGGTGGCGCTTATTCCTGGAGTAACGGCTCACCGAGTCCATCCAAAAAAAATCAAGATATACTTATCAATAAAACCAAGGTATTAGGGGGTTCCTTCAATGTCTGTCGCATATCGCTGACAAACTCGGCGGCGCCGCGTGAACCCGATTTGGCAATGCCCGGGAATCAGGCGCCAGCGATTGAGTTTCTCGAAGAATTGCTGGGGACATTTGAAAAAGTGGTCCAGCTGAACATAAAAAAGGGGGCTGACTTTCAAAAACTGCTGAAGCAGAAATTTGTCGAACATGCCGACCAGTATGCCTTTCTGGATCCATTTGCGGGTGAATTTGAATACGCCGAGCGTAAAATAACGTTTTCAGGGCAGGCCAGTGATCAAAGTTTGGTTGACGGTGTCTTTGCGGTGGTCAAGGAAATGGCCCGGGAAATGGGTCTATTACCGGCGCTGATCAAAAATTTGGACGCCTGGTCGCAGAAATATTCGGACGAACTGGTAAGTTACGATATACGTTTCTGATTAAAGGTCTGGAATCGTGGCGGGTGAAAATTTAATAGATACGGGTGACTATTCGGCCAGAAGGTACGCGGAATTTATTGACAGCCTCCCTGCGGCCCTCTTTCGGACCACCCTTGAAGGCAAAATCATATATTGCAACCACGCCTTTGCAGATTTATTTGGTTTTGACTCCGCCCTGGATCTAATCGATTATCCGGTGATTGAACTTTACCAGAATAAAAAAGATCGTGGCGGCATTATCCAAACCGTGATGCAAGCCGGGCGTATCATCGATCTTCCGGTGGCTTTTAGGAAGAAAAATGGATCGCCAATCTGGTGTGCATTAACCGCCAAAGCGGTTTTGGATGACGACGGAATCGTCATTCACCTGGATGGAATTTTAAAAGATATCACGGCCGAAATCGATACAACCAACGAATTTTCACACCTGGCAAGACCGGCTGAAAATTTAACCGAGGGCATTATTATTTTCGACCTACGCGGTGAAATGATTAATATTAATCCAGCCGGAGAAGAATTGCTGGGCGCCCCCAAAGAGCGGTTATTGGGCAAATCGCTATCTGAATTTTTAGCCCCCGGCGACCGCGATCTGTTTCTTATTTTCCTGGCCGATATTTATAAAATCGGTCGCAATGAAGCCATTTTAACCATTCTGGACGGCAACTCAAATATACATTATCTTAAATGCCAGGCGTTTTTGGTAAAAAACAATGGCCGGGTCCAGCATATAAAGTGTATCGCCAGAGACGTGACCCGTATGATGAACAAGCAAAAAGAGCGCGCCGGCAATGAAAAGTTTCAGGGCGTTCTGGAGATGGCCGGCGGGGTCGCTCACAGTCTCAATCAACCCCTGACGATTATTAATAATTTGATCAATGAAGTCCTGTCGGAATTAAAGCACGACAACAAAATTTATCTGAAGATCGTCAAAGTCCATAATCAAATCAAGAAAATGAACGATATTACCGATAAATTAGGTAGGATAAAGAAGTATGAAGCCATGGATTATGTGGCCGGCATTAAAATCGTCGATATCGACAAAGCCTCCTGGTCTCATGATAAAGAGGAAGACCGATGATAAAAAATGTTTTACTGGTGGATGATGATACCGAAATGCTGCATGCCCTGAAAGAAGGGTTCAAGAAGTACGAGGAGTCTTTTGCGGTGGTTTTGGCCGAAAACGGTCTGCAGGCTTTGGAGCGCCTTAAGCGCAATATCATTTCTTTGGTTGTCACCGACCTGAAAATGCCCCACATGGACGGATTTGAGCTACTGGCCCATATCATGGCAAATTACCCGGACATTCCCGTGATCATCATTACCGGTTACAGCACCCCCGAAATGGAGCAGCTGGCGCGTGAGGGCGGTGCGGTCGGTTATATTGCCAAACCATTTCTGATTGAGAATCTGGCGCGCCAGATCCTGACCGCCCTGCGAAGTGAATCCGAGGGCGGTACGCTTCATAATGTATCATCGGGTATGTTCCTGCAGCTGATAGAGATGGAGCAGAAAACCTGCACCATTCGGTTGGAGGACAAATCAAGCCATAGAAAAGGCATCCTGTTTTTTAATGAAGGCGAATTGTTTGATGCGCGGGTAAACAACATGCAAGGTGCGGCAGCAGCTCATGAAATTTTTTCATGGGATGCGGTGAATCTTTCAATTCAAAATGGGTGTGCGCTGAAGGAAAATAAAATTCGCAGCGATTTGCAGCCGCTCATACTTGAAGCCATGCGACAAAAAGACGAGGATGAGCCCGAAGAGGTACCCGAAAGTGTTATGGAACAGATGGAGCAGGGCGAAGAGGAGCCGGCCGATCGACTGACAAAGCTTAAGACCAAAATTCAGACCCAGATCGGTCAACAATGTGGTCTTGAAGATATATATCAGGATGAATTTTGGGACAGCAGGGTGGCTCAGCTATCAAAGACAGGCGAATTTTTTCATTTTGGCAGATTGATGCTCGGATACATCGACCAGGGTGACAAAAACGATTATATTCTCATCCCGGGGCCCAAGACCACTGTAATCACAGTCGATCCAAGATGTCCGAGGGACAAAATTCTGCGTGTTATTAGCGAATGAAATAAACTAAAATGAGCGTTTCAAATTTTAAAAGAGTTAATTTTTTTTATAATCAATGAATTTTATCGATTTATATTTTTAAAATTTGAAACCCTTCGGGATTGCCGATCTTGCCGCATCTACTGCGTCAGATGCCGTCCCGCATAGCCAACTATAGCGGAACAACATCTTCCCTGCAGCTGCGGTAACCTCGACAATCGCTCAATTTAGTTATCAATAAAATGAGCGTATCAAATCCCGACAATCGCTCAATTTGGTTATGAATAAAACGGTCGGCTTTAATGACAGATATGCGCAAGCTGTTTAATGATATACTGAGCACCGATGGTGTTAAGGGTATTTTGTTGTTTTCTTTTTCAGGGGATCTCATCTTTAAAGAATATACCGTCCCGGTCGATGAAGAACTTGAACACCGGGACTGGAGCTTTTTTATCGAATCTTTAGAAGGCATGCGGGAAACCGATTTGGTTTTTGAGAAGGGCAGAGTCTACATTCGCAGAGCCGAGATCGGGTATGTGGTCATATTGATGGCTCTTTTTGTACCGATTGCGATGATCCGATTGAACTGCGACATCGTCCTGCCGGCGCTAAAACCACCAAAACCCAGCCGGAAGTTCGGGCGGTTTTTTAAAAAAAAGTGAGCCAAATACAAACGTGTTAAATGTGATCGGTGATTTTATGCGAATCCTGCATCACCGCATCTTATATGAAAGGGTTAACCAAAGCAATGAAGACAGATATCGAATCCAGCATCAATGAAGCCGAAGTTTGCCGCTCCATGGGTTTATTTTCCGATTCGCTCAGTATTTACGAAAAAATTCTGGGGAGTGTGCCGCCCCAGGATACCCAAACCCACGACAAAATTGAGAAACGTATCCGTTTGCTGAAACAGGAAATTGACAGCCATGAAGAATCTTCGCCCAAAGGTTTTTCGGCCAAAGAAATTACCATGCTCCGCAAGCGTTTATCGGACCAGGGAGATGTTCCGGCGATTCTTGATAGTGCCTCGGCCTTTAAAGAAATGGGACTGCACGGAGAGGCCGTACCCGAATATATCAAACTGCTGAAAGCGGACTATCCCGTGGAAAAGGTCATTCCCGAACTGACCGAATGCCTGCTGAAATTGAATTCCCCGTCCAAAGCAAGCGAAGAGCTCACTAAACTGCTAACCGAGCAAAAGCTCCCCAAAAAAGATCTTGCCCGTATTCGGTTTCTTTTTGGCCAGGAAATGGAGAAGCGCGATCATCGCGAAGTCGCCCTTGATAATTACAAGGAAGCGCACCAAATGGAACCGGGTGATGCTGAAATCAAAAAACGGATGGATTCGGTTGCCGCCACCTTTACCACGGGCTCAAAATATGATTATCTGCTGCGCGAGAAGCTGGTTACCAAGGACCAGTTGCAGCAGGCTTTTGCCCTGTCCAAGAAGATGAACAAGAGTGTCGAATTTGTTCTGATTGAAAACAATAAAATCAACAAAAATGCCATCGCTAAATCCTTTTCCCTTTTCTATGACACCAAGTTTTATGATTTCGATCCGTCCTTTACGGTTCCGGTCGAATTGCTGTCCAATCTGAAAAAATCTTTTTTGCTGAACGAGTACTGGGTTCCCCTGACCTGGGATAAAGATGGCGTGGAGATCCTGGTTGACGACCCCAGGGACCTGAACAAGACGGATAATATCAGAGCCCTGATGAAAACCAACCGGATCAACTTCTCGGTGGCGATCCGTGAAGATATCGAGCAGTATATTAACAAATTTTTTGATGGCGGATCATCGACGTCGGATACGGAAACGGTTGATCAAGCCCTCGAGGATTTCGATATTATTCCGGATGTCTCTTTTGAAGAAGAAGAGGAAGAAGAGGCAGAAGACGAGGGTTACGATGAGGCATCCGGTCGGATCGTTAAGCTTGTGGACCAGTTCATTATTGCGGCCTACCGCAAAAATGCGTCGGATATACATGTTGAACCCTCTCCGATTACGAAATCCACTTCGATACGATTCCGCCTGGACGGTGTCTGCCAGGAATACATGAAAGTCCCAAATTCCATGGTGCGCGGCATAATATCAAGACTCAAAATTATGTCTCACCTGGATATTGCTGAGCGGCGTTTGCCCCAGGACGGAAAGATTAAATTCAGGCGTAAAGGTGTTCCCACCTTTGAACTCCGGGTGGCCACCCTCCCGACGCAAGGTGGTTTTGAAGATGTTGTTTTGAGAATTCTCGCCTCTGCCGGCGCCATGGAACTCGATGAAATGGGCCTCACCAAACGTAATAATGAGGTGATAAAGCGCGTCATCGCCAAGCCGTATGGTCTGATTCTGGCAGTGGGGCCCACCGGTTCCGGTAAAACCACATCTTTGCACGCCATCCTCGGTCATATCAACAAGCCCGGCATTAAGATATGGACCGCCGAAGATCCCATCGAAATCACTCAAGGCGGTTTGCGGCAGGTGGAAGTGAAGCCGAAAATCGGCCTGGACTTTGCGCGGGTGATGCGTGCGTTTCTGAGGGCTGATCCGGATGTCATCATGATCGGTGAGATGCGGGATGAGGAGACCGCCTCCATCGGCATTGAGGCCTCTTTGACAGGGCATCTGGTCTTTTCAACCCTGCACACCAACAGTGCCCCGGAAACCATTACGCGACTGCTGGATATGGGTCTCAATCCGCTTAATTTCTCCGATGCTTTTCTGGGTGTTTTGGCCCAGCGCCTTACGCGGCGTGTTTGTAAAGACTGCCGGGAAGAACATCCGCTCACAAAAGATGAGTTTGAAATGATTTATGTGGATTACGGTGAAAAATATTGGGCCCAGACCGGCATCGAATATGACCCGGATTTGACCCTTTACCAGCCCGTCGGATGCGAGGCCTGTTCAAATACCGGCTATCGCGGCCGTATGGGCATCCACGAACTCATGGAAGGTACACCCAAGATAAAATTGATGATTAAAAAGCAGGCCAATACCGAAATGCTTTTTGCCCAGGCCATGAAAGAAGGCATGTCCACCCTAAGGCAGGATGGAATTATGAAGGTATTCAGGGGGCTTACCGATATGGCTGAAGTGCGCCGGGTTTGTATTAATTAAGAATGGTTCAAGGTTTAAGGTTCAGGGTTCAAGATCCAATGAATTCGGGACACAGAATTTAGGACCAACCATCGTTAATCCTCAATTGTTAAATTACCTCTTCTATTTTTGATGGAAATTGGTTCCAGGGAGTGGCAAAGCCTCATAATAGACGGTGCTCGCGGTCTTGGTGTTGAAATCGATGCGGATATAACCGCCCGATTTTCAGTCCACGCTTCCGAACTGATCAAGTGGAACCGCAAACTTAACCTCACCTCCATTACCCGACCCGAAGACCTTGCGGTCAAACATTTTTTGGATTCTCTGGCCCCCGCGCATTGCATTCCCGACAATGCCAGGATGCTCGATATCGGTTCCGGCGGCGGCTTTCCAGGTATTCCCCTGAAGATATTGAACCCTTCTTTAAGGGTGCTGTTGATCGATGGGACCCGCAAGAAAGTCAATTTTTTAAAACATGTGCTGCGTACACTCAAGCTTGAAAGCACTGAAGCGCGTCACATTCGTGCTGAAAACCTCCGTCAGGATCCCGGCTATGTAAATTTTTTTGATGTCATTATCAGCCGGGCGCTGTCTTCATTGGATCTATTTGTCAGAATAGCATTGCCGTTGCTGGCAAAGGACGGAGCCATTATGGCGATGAAAGGGGAGGTCAGCCAGAAAGAATTGGATGCGGTCAACCTGGATGACCTGGAGGGTCGTTATCGCCTTGAAGTCCAAAATTACCGGCTGCCTTCAATTGAAACTGCCAGGTCTATCGTGATCCTCAGGCCCCTGCCTTAGAAGTGGTTTCAAAACCCCATCTAAGGCTCCCGCCGGCGGCGGGACTGCGCTTTCCCGATCGGCCTGACGACTTGATGCATACCTTAATCCATTTAGATCAGACATGTAATCCCGCTTTAGCGGGGCCCTTGGACCTGATCTGAGGTTTTGAAACCACTTCTAGTCGGATGCTCCCCAAGAATGCAGCAAACGTCGTGCAGTATATTTTGTTCAATTTTTTAAAGATATTTATTCCGGTGCCGATACAAGTAACATCAATCAGATCACAAGTAACAGATAACAGGTGGACATATGAAAACAACCAATAGGGAACGACAGAGAAAGTGGAAGAAAAAACAGGTTTCAAATGGGCGGAGGGCGGTAACGGTTATGCTGCCAACCCGCATTAAAGATCTCATCGACAACGAATGTAATAAAACAGGCGATACCATTGCCGAAGTTATCGAAAAAGCTGTCATCAATCTGCTTGGATCTCCGGCCGATGCTTCGAATCGATTCGTCGTGAAGGAATCAAGCAATGAGCCAAGACACTTATCGAGGGCAGAAATGCAACAGCTGGCCGGTGATCTGCAACGCATTGTGCAGCGGTTTCAAAAGCTGGCCGGTCAGAAACCTGCAGTTACAAGTAACAAATTCGCCGTTACAAATGAGGTTTCAGAGCAGCCCGAGCCGCAAAATTGTTATCCAAAAGAAATCTACCGCCTGGTCAGGCTGCTGAATAACATGGAAGTCAGTCATGATGAAATTGCCCTTACCCTAAATAAACGCAAATATAAAACTTTATCTGGAGATAGTGAATGGAAGTTAGGAGATGTCGAAGCGGTCTTGAATGCGATTAACCAAAAATACGGTCATATCGATCCGCTTTTTTCGATATTGGATTCTTAGAAATAACTACTCCCATCCCAGCAATGCGTACATAACTTCTCTTTTGGCAAACCAATTGCTTCAACCAGATCTTCCAATTTCTGGTATTGCAAGGATGTCAGTTTTAAACGCTGGCGAATTTTGTCGACCATTGCAAGGTTTCTTTCCGATCCGGCCTGGGCATATTCGGGCAAAAGCGTATCTTCTGCACCTTCTAGTTCCACGATGGCTTTACGGCCGGCAAGGTCGAGTGTGGACCGTGAAGTGGAAAAATTTAAAAAATCACAAGGATAAATGAGAGTCGGGCAGGCGGGTCGCATGTGAACCTCTTTGGCTCCATATTCATATAAAATCTGAATGGTATCCTGCAGCTGAGTGCCGCGTACGATGGAGTCTTCACAAAAAAGAATTCTTTTATCTTCAATCAGCTCCCTCACAGGGATGAGTTTCATTTTTGCCACCAGGTCCCTGGTGTTTTGATTTTGGGGCATAAAGCTTCTGGGCCAGGTCGGCGTATATTTAACAAAAGGTCTGATATAGGGGATATTCTTTTCATTGGCATATCCAACGGCATGTCCGATACCGGAATCCGGAATACCGGCGACAAAATCGACATCGGCGCTGTCACTTCTTGCTAGCGCCCGTCCGCATCGGTTTCTGGTGGATTCCACATTGATTCCCTCGTAGCTTGCAGCCGGGTAGCCGTAATAAACCCATAGAAATGCACATACTTGCATCTGGCTTTGTGGCGCTTTTCGCTGCTCAAATCCCTCTGCCGTTATGATCACAATTTCACCTGGACCCAGATACTTTTCAATCTCATACCCAAGGTTGGGGAAGGCACAGGATTCCGACGCGGCTGCATATGCGCCTTCTTTTTTGCCGACCACAATCGGCGTGCGGCCCAATTTATCCCGTGCCGCGTAAATACCCTTTTCCGTCAGTAAAAGCATCGAGCAGGAGCCTTTGATGGATTCCTGGGCATGCTGGATGCCCTCCTCAAAGGATCCTTTTTCGCAGATTAACATGGCGACCAGCTCGGTCGGGCTGGTTTCGCCCCCGCTCATTTCTGAAAAGTGCATTTTATTTTGAAGTGCGGCTGTCGCAAGTTCGTCGATGTTATTGATCTTGCTCACCGTAACAATTGCGAAGGTGCCCAGATGTGATCCGATGATCAGCGGCTGGGGATCATGATCGCTGATGATTCCAATACCTTTAAGGCCATGCAATTTTGGAAGATCAGGTTCAAATTTGGATCGAAAATAATCATTCTCGATGTTATGGATTGCACGTGAAAAATCTTTGGTGTTTTGTACCGCGAGACCTCCACGTTTGGTTCCGAGATGGGAATGGTAATCGGTCCCATAAAATAGGTCACTTAAGCAGTCTTCTCTGGCTGCACAGCCAAACAGTCCTCCCATCAGAATTCCTCCTTTTGGTTTTTTGGGTCCCTTAATTCGATTAATCGGGGCTTTATGACTTCTCCCTTTAGCTCGAGCAGGGCCACAGAGGCCGGGTGGCCAAATTTGGGATAAGATGCACTTCCGGGATTAATGAAGGTAATCCCATTCTTTTCATAGATATCCGGACGGTGGGTATGACCGGTGATAATCGCTTTGAAATCAGAGTCGCCGGGGATTACATCCAGGCTGCTTGCAATATGCAGCACATACACGACAAGCGGGCCAATCTCAATGGATTCCGATTTCGGCAGCTTGTTGGCCCATTTTCCGAAATCCATATTTCCTCTTACGGCAACAAGCGGGGCTAGTTGAGACAGCGCTTTAAGAACCTGTTCGTCGCCGATATCGCCGGCATGAATAATCAGATCGACCTTTTCAAACGCTTTCTGCACCCCGGCATGCAGATGCCCGTGCGTATCGGATATCACCCCGATCAGAAAATTATCTTCGAATTTAATTTTTTTGGCCATCCGGAATAATGGTTTCAAATAGACATTCGCCGGCAAGCGGGTCAAACCACCAAAGCTGGGCCGGTCCTAAACCGGTCCCGGCCTCTGGTGACGATAAGCGCACCGCCGGGCGCCAAAATTTAAGCAGTCCGAAATGGCTTTTATGCCAATTTGGTACCATCGGGGACGGTCCGCTCCGGTTCAGATAGTACCACCTTGCCGCCTTCTAGCACAAAGCCGGTCACTAAAAATTCCGACATAAAAGCGCCGATTTGTTTTGGAGAGAAGTTAATTACGCCGATAATCTGGCGGCCAACGAGATCTTCCTTGCGATAAAGCCCGGTGAGCTGGGCACTGGCTTTCATAACACCAAAATCTCCAAAATCGGCCCAGATCTTATAAGCCGGTTTGTGCGCTTCCGGAAAATCCTCCACGCGGACGATGGTGCCGGCCCGGAGCTCAATTTTCTCAAAGTCTTGCCAGGATATGTGTTGCATCATTAACGGTCCCTTGCAGTCTAAAATGATGCCATCGCCAATTGCAGGGCAACAGAATAAAAAGGACGTAATATCCGATCATACTTACCTAAGGAACAACCTACTTACGGGATCATTAAACCATATGTCAAGGTGATTTCTCATGACGGCAGACGATCGCAGGCGGTGGGGCGGGGTCTAATATTTACGAATCTTCCGGGAGCCTAACCCCACGGCGGTCGCGCTTAATTTGGGCGCGTTTTTTCTTAATTGACAGGCGCTTTTCTCTGGCAGCCGGGGATGGCTTGGTTTTTCGCCGCGGTTTTGGTTTGGCCGCGGCCCTGCGGATTAGCGCAATGAGACGCTGGATGGCATCTTTGCGGTTTTTGTCCTGGCTTCTGAAGCGACGGGCCTTAAGTACCAGAACACCATCTTCTGTCATTCGATTGCCCGCAATCTTTATCAGACGCTGCCGGATCTCTTCCGGCAGGGCATTCGATCGGGCCGTATCGAATCGAAGTTGCACCGCAGTGGAGACTTTATTGACATTTTGGCCGCCCGGCCCGGATGAACGTATAAATTCCAGCTGGATGTCGTCCTCGTTGATGAATAATGTCTCTGTAATTTGGATCATCAATGCTTCAATACCTCAATAGAGCCGGAATGATGCAAAAATGGAATCCTTGGGCACCCGGTGAAGCACTAGCGCATATTGGTTCGCTGCGTTGTGCTGCACGGCCATATTCTTCAAATATGTGTTGTCGGTTCCCGGATTTTATTTTTATGATTTCAAACGTGCTGCATATCTTATCGCAACCACAATGATAAAACAATGGTTGGCGTTTCAAGTTTCACGTGAAAACACATTTTGTAGTGTTTCCCATGCAATATCAGCACAATAAATTGATTTATCCCCCCCGAACTGTTAAAGTTGCCCGGGGATTCGATGGTGATGTTTTGCCAATGGACATCTCGGGAAAGATGCGTATATTGAGTCCGATTGTAGACATGGGATAATGGGATCGAAGCCCCTAACGTGAATAAGAAAGGAGCTGAATATGGAACTTCAGGGAAAGAAAGTGGCCATTCCGGTAGAATCTATGTTTAACACGTTTGAATTTTGGTATCCGTATTACCGCCTGAAAGAAGCGGGTGCCACTGTGGTCGTTGTGGGATCGGGCAGCTCGGAAACCTACGCCGGTAAACCCGGTACCGAAGTTAAGGTGGATGCCAGCATCGACCAGGTCGCCGCCGCTGATTTTGACGGTATTGTGATCCCCGGTGGATACGCACCCGATATCATGCGAAGGTACCCCAAAATGGTACAGCTGGTAAAAGATCTATTTGAGGAGGGTAAGGTGGTAGCCGCTATCTGTCATGCAGGCTGGATGCTGGCTTCTGCTAAAATTTTGAAAGGCAAGACGGTGACTTCATTTTTTGCCATAAAGGATGACCTCATCCATGCCGGCGCCGAATGGGTTGATCAGGAAGTCGCTGTTGACGGGAATATCATTACCAGCCGTACACCCGATGATCTTCCTGCATTTATGCGAACCGTAATCGCTGCTTTGAAATAGCCTTTTGGCGCTTGCACCTAACGTGTACTTCCATTATTCGTGCCCAGGTTTAAATAGCGGCAGAATTTTAGGCGGTTTTGGTGGCAATCTGAGACAGCCTGTGCTAAGAGGAAGGTCAAAAAACAAAGCGCGCTGACGGGTAAAGCCGGATAATTCAAGCGTTGCAGTTTGGTTTTTACCTTCCGGCCTACCGAAGAACTCTGCTGGCAGCCTGTTCGGCCGCGGCCGATGAAGAATAAAAGGTATTTATTTTGAATTAAGATCGAGGAGGTCAACATGAAGATTTTGGTAGGATATGACGGGACAAATTCGGCCAAGGGGGCATTGGGCCTTGCCAAAACCCATGCTAAAGCATTTGGCGCCTCGGTCGAAGTGGTTACATCCATGCAGAAAGGAACGGAGTCTCAAAGAAAAGAGATTGAGCAGGCGGAGCGGGGATTGGCGTATGCGAAAACATTATTTGAAGAAGATAACATTGCCTGCAACACGCACTTATTAATCCGCGGCCTGTCGCCGGGTGAAGACCTGGTTGAGTTTGCCAGCGAAGGCCAGATCGACGAAATTATTGTCGGTGTCAAACGCAGATCGAAAGTCGGCAAATTGCTGATGGGCTCTACCGCTCAGTATGTGATCCTGAAGGCTGAGTGTCCGGTTGTCACAGTTAAATAGGCGTCACCTCAAAAATAGCGTAATATCTTTGAAGACTGAAAAAGAATCTTTGGGTGGTCTCAAGTTTAAAGTGACTAAAGTGAACTAAAATGAGCTAAAGTGCCTAAAGTTATGGTGTCGCTCGCGCAGCGCCGGCGCTTGCGCCGCGTGGCGCTCCATTTTTTTATTAATGATCGTTCGACCCTGAGGCTATCGATGGGCAGAATTCCTTAACTCTAGTCACTTTAGATCACTCGCTAATTTAGGCACCTTTATTTAGTTGGTCAGACTTTGTATGGGAGCGGGTATCAGCCCGCCGTGTCGGACAAAGGGATTCAGATTGCGACCATTGTTAACCGGAATGATCGTGGACTGGCCCAGCAGCCCTCCGAAATAGGCCTTGTCGCCTGCTTTTTTCCCGGGTACGGGAATCAGCCGCGTTGCGGTTGTTTTGTTGTTGATAACGCCGATGGCCATTTCATCGGCGATAATGGCGGCAAGCGTGTCTTCTGTCGTATCGCCGGGCAGGGCAATCATATCCAATCCTACCGAGCAGACAGCCGTAATGGCTTCCAGTTTTTCAAGCCCGATGTGACCCTTGCGGGCGGCCTCAGATATATTTAGATCCTCGCTTACGGGGATAAAGGCGCCGCTTAAACCACCCACCCTGGAACTGGCAAACGCACCGCCTTTTTTGACAGCATCATTAATTAGGGCCAGGGCGGCGGTGGTTCCGGGAACACCGATGCTTAAAAGTCCAAGGCTCTGAAATATCTCACCGACACTGTCGCCAACATTCGGTGTCGGCGCCAGCGACAGGTCAACGACACCAAATTTGATATTTAAGCGATTGGCCACTTCCTGACCGATTAATTCGCCCACACGGGTGACTTTGTATGCGGTCTTTTTTATCAGTTCTGAAATTTGCCCTAAATCCAATTTGGCATCGGATTCAAAAGCGCGATCAATGGCATTTTTTACAACTCCCGGCCCGCTGACCCCGACATTGATAACGGCATCGGCCTCACCGATGCCCAGATAGGCGCCGGCCATAAAGGGGATATCCTGGGGGATATTGGCAAACACACAAAGTTTTGCACAGGCAATTCCATCTGCTTTGGCGCTCAGATCGGCGGCTTTTTTAATCGCCTTGCCCATCAGTAAGATCGCATCCATATTGATGCCCGCCTTTGTTGATGCGACATTAACCGATGCGCAAACCCGTTCGGTATTCGCCAGGGCCTCGGGAATCGCCTCGATCAAGGCGTGATCACCCCGGGCGACTCCTTTTTCGACCAGCGCAGTGAATCCGCCGATAAAATCCACATTCACCTCTGCGGCAACCGCATCCAGTACCCGGGCTACATCTACCAATTGAGAGGATGACATCGAAGCGCCGACAACGGCGATGGGGCTGACGGCAATTCTTTTGTTAACCACGGGAATACCATATTTTTGGCCGATTTGATCGCAGACGCTTACTAGATTGTGAGCAAGATGGGAGATCCGGGTATGGATCTTGTCCTTGAGCCTGTCAAGATCATGGCTGGCACAGTCCAGTAAATTTACGCCCAGCGTGACGGTACGCACATCCAGGTTTTCATTTTTAAGCATTTCAAGAGTTGAAAGGATTTCTCTTTGGGTCAGCATTTTGGCCTCTCAGAAACGTAATCTTTACAAATAACCAATAACGGATAACGAATAACTTTCTTTTTTAAATCCGGTGTATAGCCTCGAAAATATTGCGATGCTGGATGTCAATCTCCAGTTTCAATTCTTTGGCGCGGCGCCTTAATGCCTGATACAGGGCTTGCTGATCGATCTGGGCGGGAACATCAATTTCGTAAATCATAATATTATCACCCGGATCGTCGCCGCCTTTAAAAACAGCCTGCAGGTTGGTAATATTGCCTTCAAATTTAGCAATGACTTCGCTGATGCCGGCTACCAGGCCCTTGCGGTCCGGTCCCTTGGTGGTAATGATGTAGGACTCGCATTCCGGGAGTGAAACAGGGGCCGGAATGGGTTTAAGCGGTGTGATATGCACCTCAAGACCCAGGGGGGCCATCTGCTCCTTTAAACTCTGGTGTAAAGATTGCCGGGAAAGATCCGCGGGCATGGATACGATGAAAATTCCGGCAAATTCAAATTGAAGGGTTGTCTGACTGACATTTTCGATATTGCAATTTTGTTCGAAAAGTACTCTGGAAACGGCAGCAACAATGCCGGGTCTGTCATGGCCCAAAATTGAAATGATAACCTTGTTCATGAAGTCGGCTCCGATGAGGTAAAGATTGCCCGGCTGTTTGCCGAGATGATCCTTGAAATTTGATTCGTAATGTATTGACCCAAAACCTCCACCTTTTCCGTGGTTATGACCGGCATGCCCTGGGCCAATCTTCCAACCTTATCCTCGGTTATATCCGTCATCTTGTTGACTAAAAAAGTGTCTACCTCACCATCATCGAGAAGAAAACCGCAGGCGCCCAGAGCGCCGATATATTCTTCGTCTGCAAAAATGGGAACGACAAGCTTGAGCATTCCTGCATCACATTCTTCCACAACGGCTTTCCGGGAGCGCATGGCTAAAGCGGCGATGTTCATATGCGCAGGGGCACAGATAAAACTTTGTCCTTTATCGGTAGCTTTAATTTCAGGGCAAAGTCGATTTGCCCAGTTTTTTAATTCAGATATTCGGTAGCCTTGCGTATCGAACACATTTACATCCAATCCTGATTTTTGATGAATATCTTTTTCAAGCTCAATCCATTTATCCAGCGCAGCGAGGTCGGTTAATTTCATTTTTTGCTCCCTTATTTTTGGCATGAGGAATCCTTATATCAAAATCGATGATTTTTGCAAGATTGCCGATCAGAAAATTTCCTGGCGGACCGGGGAAAGCGCGGGAGTTTACCGTATGCACCTAAAGTTAAAAATACAAGGCGCCGCTATGAGATGCTCTGATTTGATGCAAGGTCATTTTGTCCCGGAGGCAAACGCAAACAGACCTCTAAAAGATTATGCCTCCTAATAATAAGAAGAGGCGAGAATTTACTTATTTCTATACCTCATATCCATATTTTAATTCTTGAAAAATGCCTGTAGACATCTTCGCATTACCTTCCCGGCAAATCGATAAATTGCCATCAGGAGAAATACTCCGATAAATTCCGCTCTGATTAAATTAGTTCTTCCCGGGCCGTATAGATAACTTCGACATAAAATGCGCATCGGCATTTCATTATTTTACTAGTAGGGGTTGAAATTTTAAAAATGTCTGGTAGAATATAAGACAACAAATTGGAAGGGTATAAATAGGAATTTTATTAAAATAGAAGGAGGAAGTAATTATGGCAATTTTAAAACGAGATTTACAGGCAGTTAAAAAAGACATTCTAGCGCTACAGAAGAAGATGGAGAAGTTATTGCAGGCTTATGAAAGCCCGGCCAAGCCTAAAGCGGCAAAAAAACCAAAGAAAAAAGTTGTAAGGGTCAAGGCCAAACGTGCCGTTAAGGCCAAGAAAACCGCTCCTAGAAAAAAAGCATCTGGAGCGACGGCAACCGAGCAGGTATTAAAAATTATCAAAAGATCTAAAAAAGGTGTGGATGTTCCCAGGTTGAAGACAAAAACCGGATTTGGTGATAAAAAAGTCAGAAATATTGTGTTCCGGGCTTCCAAGGAAGGAAAAATCAAAAAGGTCGGTAGAGGAATCTACGTAGGGGCTTAATAAAAAAAGCAGGTAGCTGCAATTGAAAAAGGCATCTCGAATCTTTGCTTCGAGATGCCTTTAATCTACCGGGCAAATTCCAGTTTACTGTTTTTCTACATTTTTCGCTGCTGGTCCTCTTTCGCCCACTTCGATTTCAAATGAAACCCGGTCTCCTTCCGAGAGAGTGCGGAATCCTGCCATATTGATAGCAGAGTGATGCACGAAAATATCATCACCATCTTCCTGTTCGATGAAACCATATCCTTTTCTGTTACTAAACCATTTTACAACTCCGTTCGGCAAAACGTGTCCCTCCTTCTTTCTAAAAATTAATGCCAAAAATCCCGCGACAGGCCCTGACCAAGAAATGTCAGGTTAAGAGTAACTTAATGTCCGGGTCACACCCTTGCTGACTCAATTAAAACAGATTTGCATTAAAGGTCAAGTAAAAATATGGATGGGTTCTAGCTTACAGCATTTCCTTAATATAGTAGAATAGGGCGATAGTTGTGAATGCCAGTTTCAACCCGATAGCCAGCACATTGCCGATAAGGATTCCCCAGCCTGCTCGCAACGCTTTTTTGCCTGATTTTCCGGACAAAAGCTCGCCGATCAGAGCACCCGCAAAGGCACCTACGATTATCCCCCAGGGCGGAATGAAGAATATCCCGATGATCATTCCAATAGCAGAACCCCACAGACCGGGCTTTGAAGCACCATATTTTTTTGCACCCAGAGCCGGGGCGATGTAGTCCAAAATCGTTAGTAAAGCTGTTATTGCCCCCATCACAATTAAAAAGGTCAGGCTGAAGACGTGCCAATTTTTTGCCCAGGACAAAAGAATCAGGGCCAGAAAGCTGAAAATCGGTCCGGGGATAATGGGTAAGATACAGCCGATTATACCAGCGAGGGCTAAAATCAAGCCGGTTGCGACGATAACAACATCCAAGATCGTGGCCTGCCTGAACCTGTTTGGAGATAGGTTCTTGTCTGTTGGTAAACAGAAATTATCCTTAACATGCTTGGGGTTGCAGACGGTGCAGTTTCAGCCAGTAGCACTTTCAAAGCCGGCTTGTCAAGTAAATGAGGAGTCGTGGGGTTTTTCCCTTATACCCATTTTGCGGCAAGTACGGGCATCTTCAAATAAAGTCAACGGGTCCGCCTCCGGGCGGGCCAGTCGGAAAAAGCGGTTGGAAAAACTCCCCGACCCCTCAAGCAAAAGAAAATCGATGTCCTGATCGGGCTTTTCAGGTGAATTTTTGCTTGAATTATATAATTAATATAAAAAATATTTATGAAATTAATATTTATTTTTTTCTTGAAATCTATATTAATATAATATAAGTTTTAATGCATGGGTCAAAAGAAAACATTTTCTACGCGGATCGACGAAGATAGGCTCAAAGCACTCAAACATCTTGCGGTTGACCTGGACAAATCCCTGGGTGTTTTGCTTGAAGAGGCTATCGAAGACCTTTTAAAAAAATATAAAAGGAAGAAAAAGTAAATTCATATGGTGAATTTCCATCAAACAGCTTATTGAGATAATTTTTAGTCATTATGGAAGGGGGCGGTCCAGGATAACCAAAGGGGGAGGCCGAGCACAGGCAAAACTTGATGAAAATTTTTTATGCGAAGGAGACATAAAAATGGCCGCAACCAAAAGAAGCCGGTGTTTAAAAGACGAGAGCGAGTTTGTTCATCCGATCGATTTAAAGGAAGGTCTTACCGTTAAATGTGTTTGCCCCAAATGTGGTGTAATCCACAGGATGAAATTGGTTTGGACGGGCAGAGGAAAGCCGAAGAAATTTTGTCCCCCGTGCAAAATTTTTGTTGCATCCGTGGAACAGGTGGATCTCTGCCGTGTGCCTGCAGGCGTAAACACCGGAATTGAGTAATTGCCGCTGAATTCTTTCTTAAGCCGCCACAACGCTCCGACGCGCAGATCACAACCAGCATAGCCGGATGGGTATTGATTATGATTGGCGCCATCGCCGGAGATATCATCGGATCTGTGTTTGAAGGGTATCCGATAAAAACCACCTTTTTTCCACTGTTTTCAAAATTTTCAAGATTTACAGACGATACGGTTTTGACCGTCGCCATTGCCGATGCGATTCTAAATAAAATTGATTACGCTGCGGCTCTAAAAACCTACGGCCGCAAGTACCCCAATGCGGGCTATGGAGCGTCTTTTTACAGCTGGATGCAGTCCCCGGAAACAAAACCGTACAATAGCTGGGGCAACGGTTCGGCAATGCGGGTTAGCCCGGTGGGATTCGCTTTTGATTCCAGCGATGATGTTTTGCGTGAAGCCGAAAGAACAGCGATCGTCACTCACAATCATCCTGAAGGAATCAAAGGTGCGCAGGCGACAGCCCTGGCAGTTTATTTAGCGCGCCGGCAAGCCGATAAACAAGAAATTCGCAGTCAGATTAGCCGTCGATTTAGCTATAATCTGGATCTCTCTCTGGATGAAATCAGACCCAATTATTTTTTTGATGTCTCGTGTCAGGGATCTGTGCCCGAATCGATTATTGCATTTCTTGAGTCCAGGGACTTTGAGGACGCGGTTCGTCTGGCGATTTCTCTGGGCGGGGATAGTGATACCATGGCATGTATTGCCGGTGGAATTGCGCATGCCTATTACGGCAAACTACCGCTTGAGATCGTCGAAGAGGTCAAACTGCGTCTGCCGCAAGCGTTTGTGCAAATTATCGATCAATTTTATGCAACCTTCGGTTTGCCCTGATGTCAGCATCCCAAAGATCAACGCATTATCTCTTTTCAAGGACACCGCCTGGCTATGCTCTCGGGTGGAATTTCTTATGTAATTTTTTAAGATGCTCACGGCTGACATGGGTATAAATCTGGGTGGTGGAGATATCCACATGACCCAGCATGACCTGCACCGCCCTCAGGTCGGCGCCGCCTTCAAGCAGATGACTGGCAAACGAATGCCGTAAACTGTGAGGTGTTATCTTTTTGGTAAGACCCGCCTTTATCGCATGGCGCCGCAGCAACTTCCAAAACCCCTGACGGGTCATCGGTTTGCCGGCGCGGGCAATAAAAAGATAGGGACTGGACGTTTGTTTCAGACTCAACGCTCTGGCCTTTTTTAGATAGCGATCGATTTTTTCTTTGGCATGCATACCGATCGGGACAATTCTTTCCTTGGAACCTTTACCCAGGACGCGCACAAACCCGGCTTCCAGATTGATATCCTGTAATTTTAAATTGATGAGTTCCGATACGCGCAATCCGGCTGCGTATAGGACTTCCAACATGGCAGCATCCCGGATGCCCTGGGGTTTGCGGGTGTCCGGAGCCTCCAGCAGAAGCTCGATTTCAGCCATGGATAAAACATGGGGTAATTTTAAACTGGTTTTGGGCAGATCTACCAGTTTGGCCGGATTACGCTGCAGGATTTTTTCCTGATGCAGAAAGCGATAGAGTCCTCGAATAGCTACCAGATGCCGTGCTCTCGAACGAGCGCCCAGCCCTGATTCTCTGAGCGCAATCAGATGTTTTAAAATTAAGGGGGTATCCTCTTCAGAAAATGCGTTTGCTCTATTTTCAGCCAGAAAATCTCGATATCGGATGATATCGCGACTGTAGGCCTCGAGTGTTTTTTGAGACAGTCCTTTTTCGACCAGTAAATAGTTTAAAAATTGGTCAATGAATGTTTCCAGGGTGGACGGTTTGGGATTCACAATAACTTGTTTATCTCATGAATCCTTAGATTTTTCAACGCGAGGCCGTCAAGCAATAGTCAAATCGTTAAATTGTTGATTGGTTCAGTCGTCATAAATGGATGAAATCTTCTGGCTATTCAACCAATTAACAAAATCCTGGTGCTATAGATTTCCGGAAAGTGCAAGCGTGTTTTTATTGATGGCAAATTGTATATCGGGCTGGATAAATTCGTGGTGCTTTTCGAGAAACGGTATATATGCCAGCGCAAAGCCTTTGGCGGTGATGTCAATCGCATGCAGGATCTCCGCCAGCCGGTTCTCGGGCTTAATGAAACTGGCCAGATTGACTTTCAGGCTCTCGATGGCCTCCGTTACCGGCAGGGTTATCGGGTGATGACGATGTTCGGGCAATTCCTCCGCCAGTTTGTTATGCAGCTGGGCAAGGGTCATATTCTTTGAAAGCTGCATAAATATCTTTGGACGAACTTTAAATGCCGGCGCCCAGAACCGAAAACCGATCTTCTCCCAACCGGGTTGAACGACTTTCGGAATGTTGGCGACTTTGATCAAATCGGCATAGCTTCCGAGATTTATTCCGGAGATTTCGGGCCGGATGCGCCAGAAAGGCAAATAAATCACATTGTCTTGACTGGCTGGATGTTTACCGAATTTTATCTTGGTTAGCTTTTTACCGACCGGATACCAGGCAGAAGTACAATTTTTACACAGTAAAACCAGCGAGTCCCTCTCTCCATGCAAATCCCAGCCGCAATTGGGGCACAGGGTTGCAATAAAATGAATTCGCCATTTGGGGCTTTCTGAGGGCAGCTGGTGAATATCAAAATCTCCGTTTAGCCCTGCGCTGATAGGCTTGTTGAGGACGGCATCATAAATGCGGTTTTCAATATAAAAGGGGGCATAAATCAGGCTAATGGTTTCACCGATATGCGCGTGGTGCAGCACGGGTTTGGGCAAAGATTTGTCAAATCGATGGTCAAAATTCTGTTCGATCTGTTCCAGGGTATGGGTGGGTTCCAGGAATAAACCGGCAGTTTCCGGTGTGATAAATTTAAGCTTCAGTGCCTGGCTGCGCAAGCCCAGGCTGACCGGAAACAAGTGTGAATCGACAGCCTGGTGGCTCACATCGATAAATTTGTGTCGAATGTCGTTACCCGCGCAGGCAAACAGCATGCCTTTAAAGCGCCAGTAGGGGAAGAACACCAAATCCTTTGAGTCTGCCGCCTTGCTGGGAAGCATATAACGAAACACGTCTTTTGCGTACAGATAAGACTTCACCTTGCAAAACTCGCAGGCAAAAAGCCGATCGGTCTCTTCCATAACGGCGGGTGCGCCGCATTGCGGGCACTGATGTTCGATTAGGAAATTAATCTGCTTCTCCGATTAGCAAATAGGCTTCGATAAACCATTTCTAAGATATAAAAAAACGTGTTTAATATCTTGCTCGGCGCACTTTGTGTACCTGGTGGTTAATTTAAAAAATATACAATTAACGCTGTGACCATGAATGCAAGCATCAGCCTAATTTTTCGCCACAATCATTGCAAAAAACGGCGTCGCCTAAATTTTCGTTTCCGCAATTGGGACAGGATTTTGTTTTGGGTTTTTCATCAACCGGATGGCCGCAGCGGGAACAAAATTTTGCCGTTGGTGTCAGGTTTTTGGAGCAGTGTGCACATTGTTCAAAGACCAGAAGCTGGTGCCCGCAATCCGGGCAAAATTTGGAACGGGCCGGGATCGAATTGTCGCATTCCGGGCATTTTGATTCCGGCGGAGCCTGTTTGGGTGCTGCCTGAGGCTGGCCCCCGGCGAAATACTGGGCAAACATGGCCGGCAGCATCAATCCCATACCGGCACCCATTCCCATCCCGGCACCTCCCTGGGATTCAGATGCGTTTTCCATGGCCATGGCGGCTTTCATCTGCATTAATTTATTCATATCGTCAAACACGCCCATGCGGCTGCGATCATCAATCGCCTGCTGCACTTCGGGCGGCGGGGTAATGGCATTGATGTAAAGATGGGTCATGCGGATTCCGAAATGACTGAAATCCTCCGTCAGTCGCTCTGAAAGCCCCTGGGATAGTTCGTCGTATTTTGCCGGCAGATTCAGAATAGAGTCAATGGTTTCGCCCATATAATCATTAAAACGGGAAACGATGACACGATTGAGGTATTCTTCGATTTCGGCGGTGGTAAACATGCCCTGGGTGCCGACCAAACTGTTGACAAACAATACGGGCTGGGCAATCTGCAGATTGAATACGCCGAAAGCTCTCAGGCGGATCAATCCCAGCTCAGAGTCTTTGAAAGCAACCGGATCGCGCGTGCCCCATTTCAAATTGGTGAATACTTTTAAATTGATAAAGTACATTTCAGCGCGAAGGGGACTCGTTCCTCCCCATGGTAAGCTGGCAATTTTGGTTAAAATTGGAATATTGGCAGTTTTAAGGGTATGGCGGCCCGGGCCGAATGCGCCGACGGCTTTGCCCTTGTAGAAAAAAACAGCGGCCTGGCTTTCCCTGACAGTCAATTGGGCGCCGTATTTGATCTCACCGGAGCCTTCTTCCGGCAGGCGGTGGACGAGTTCCTGGCCGGTTTCGTCAAACCATTCTAAATTTTCTAAAAAAATTAAATTATTCGTGCCCATTTTTAATTCTCCTTCCCGGATTGGTGAAAAATTGTCACAGAAAGCGTTTAATTTTTCGTAACTTATTTAATATATTTGTTATTTATAAAACAGTAACCTCTTTGGGGATATAGAATGGGTATCGGTCATTTAGACCGCAAACTTAAGGGCCTCCCGGCCGGCGGTATGAAAGCCGGAAAGCGGTGTATAGCCCCTTCACATCGAATTGGGAGCTTAACATCCCGTGGCCTGGGGCGTATCTGCGATGATCGGCCTTTCGATGATTGGCCAATTATGGTTTATTTATTTGATATCACTATAATTTTTATTTGACATCAGAGCGCCTTTATTCGATAATGAATGATTGAGCGACACCGTCTATTCGCATCTTTCTGAATCAAACCATAAACATCCTTAACCCATAAACCCCGGCTTGAAGGGGGGAGGTAATGAAGACTAAAGATGAAAAAAGGGTGTTTGAACGTTACGACAATGATGCTCCCATTATATATGCCTATCATAATACCGATCGATTCTTCCACGCCCTGATGTGCAATTATTCAAAAGAGGGTATGTGCTTTAAAACAGCTGATGTGGTTGACACCGGCTCTGACATTTATATCATGATGGAAAATTATGATCCCGATACGATTCACGCGGAGCTTTATGAAGGGTATTTTGCTGAGGTTCGATGGAGCCGCCAGATACCCGATCTCGAGAAGCCTGAGTATCGGGTAGGTGTAAAATATTATAAAACCGTTATTGATTAGAAGTGGCTTCAAAACCTCAGATCAGGTTTTGAAACCACTGCTAGACCGCCGTAATACCACCCCCAGTCAAAATCTCCGAAGTCCCCATACTTCATGGCAGTCTATATTTAAGGGCTGTATGCCGATCAATTCTTCGGCAAGGAAGGTGAGCAATTGGAAGTAAGGGAGTGCAATCCCTGCTGCATTTCGTTTGAGGGCAGCGGCGGTTATGTTTTCATAACCATTGTTGAAGAGGGCGGCACGCAAACAGTGGATGCCGAAACCAGGGAATGTGAATATCAGGTCAGGCGCTTTTTGGAAAAGCTTTGATTTTGTAACTTCTTGCGCACAAATTGCTCTTTACTGGGTGTGGCAAAGAAAAAACTTGTGATTTCCTGTAAGTCCTGCTATTTATATCATCTAAACCCGATAAAATGAACGTCTGACGTTCAAAAGGCAGAACGAGAGGCCTACCTTACTTTAACTTCAATTGGTCCTTGTTGATCCCAACAAAAAAGCTCCCAAGCAGATTGCTCTGGAGCTTTGGTAAGACTGGTACGCCTGGCAGGATTCGAACCTGCGGCCTACGGATTAGAAGTCCGTTGCTCTATCCAACTGAGCTACAGGCGCATATTGAACCAATTTTTTTATCACATGTTGGATAACATGTCCATAGAAATGAGGCAGAGCGTCAACCCATACGGTATCTAATGGGTCTGACGGCCCTAACGTAATTTCACAATTTGAACGTTTCTCATGAAAAAAAAGACAACCAAACGCAAAACAACCGCCAAAAAGAAAACCACTAGCCCCAAAGCGGTCAAAGCCACCAAAGCCCGTGCAACCGCCAAGAAGGGCAGGGTAGCCGCAGCCAAGCAGCCTGAAAAGGCACTGGTTAAATTTGATCCGCTGCAGCGCTATCTGACAGAAATCAGCAATTACAATCTGTTGACCAGAGAAGAGGAAAGAGAATTAGGTATCCGGGTTCGAGAACATGGCGACAAGCAGGCTGCCTATAAACTGGTTACCTCCAATTTAAGGCTTGTAGTCAAAATTGCGCTGGAGTTTCAACGGGTGTGGATGCAGAATTTGCTGGATCTTATCCAGGAGGGAAACATCGGCCTGATGCAGGCGGTTAAGAAATTTGACCCATACAAAAATGTCAAATTCTCATATTACGCTTCATTCTGGATAAAGGCTTACATCCTTAAATTTATTATGGACAACTGGCGCCTGGTTAAAATTGGCACGACCCAGGGGCAGCGCAAGTTATTTTTCAAATTGAAAAAAGAAAAGCAGAAATTAATTGATGATGGCTTTGATCCCAAACCCAAGCTCCTTTCCGAACGCCTGGGTGTATCCGAGCGGGAAATCGTCGATATGGACCAGCGTTTGGACGGTTGGGATGTTTCGCTGGATGCTCCGCTAAAGGATGATTCCGATACCGAAAGAATCGAGTTCTTAAGCACCAACACAGAATCCATCGAGGACCAGGTGTCCAAAAAGGAAATCGAGGTTCTTCTCCATAATAAAATTGCCGAATTTCGCAAAAAAATGACGCCCCGGGAGCTTGAAATATTTGATTTACGGATTTTTTCAGACAATCCGGTAACCTTGCAGGAGATCGGGGATCGGTACGGCATATCAAGAGAGCGGGTTCGGCAGGTAGAAAAGAATATTATCAAGAAGATGCGGGAATTCTTTAAGAGAGAAATTCCAGATTTTGCTTCCTATACAGAAGGCAGCACGGCTGAGTAATGAACCGTGCAACCGGCCGGGCGCTTTAAAGATAAAAAAGGGTAATGAGTCAAATGAAATTGTTTCGAGCAGCGGTGGCCATCTTTATTGTGGTCGTTTTTTTTAGCGCTGGTTGTGCGCTAAATTCTTCCCCGAAAAAGAAGCCCGTTTATGGGCATTCCTTGATCTATCCAAAAGATAACGAGTACTATTACTTTACCGAGGCCCAGATCCAAAGACGCATGGGCAATCTGGATAAAGCCATCGTAATGCTTAGAAAAGCCATCGAAATGGATCCGGACTCAATCTATTTGAAGCGTGAACTCGCGACCCTCTATTTGCAGAGCAAAGAAGATGATAACGCACTCGACGTTCTCGAACAAATCCTCAAAGAACACCCCGATGATGTTAAATCGCTCATTTTATACGGTGGCATTCAACAGGTTCGTAAAAACAACGCGGAAGCGATAAACGCTTATGAAAAAGTTATTGCCATCGACCCCGAACAGCAAAAAGTCTATTCACTTTTGGGTGGTATGTATATGGATGCCGGGAATTGGGAGGAGGCCAAGCGCGTCTTCGATCAATTGATTGATCATTTTCCGGCCTCTCATGCCGGGCACTTCTTTTTAGGGAAGATTTACGCCGAGCAGGGCAATCCGGCAGCGGCTGAAAAGGAATTTCAGCGAACATTAGAATTGGTCCCCGATCTTCTGGAGCCGCGATTCGAGCTTCTTAAGCTCTACAACAACCAGAATAAAAACGAAGAAGTTATTCGGATTTATAATGATATCCTGGAGCGCAATCCCGGCAACGTTCGAGCCGCCATAGAGCTGGGCTATTACCATTACGCTCAGGGCAGAACAGCAGAGGCCGAGGAAATTTTTAAAAAATTGGGACAACGCAGCATCTCCGAGTTTGAAGTCATTATTAACATTATCCAACTCTATATTGATAAGAATAAATATGACGAAGGAATTGTTATCCTTCAAGGAATGCAAAAAGCTGCCCCCGAAAGTTCCGATATCCATCACATTCTCGGTATCGCCTTTTATGGGAAAAAAGAAAATCAAAGCGCGTTGACCCATTTCATGAAGGTTACTCCCGAGTCCAGGTTTTACGAAGATGCTGTTATTCATGCGGCCTTTATATTATCGGATGACAAGAAAAATCAGGAAGCCATCAGGCTTTTGAGCGCGGCCGGAAAAAATGAACCGGAAAACGCGGAATTCAAGTATTATTTAGGTACGCTTTATGAAGAAGAGGAGCAATTTGAAGAAGCCGAGCGTGCTATCAGGGAGGCAATTAAATTAGAACCGGATAATCCGAAGTATTATTTTCGCCTGGGCGTCGTGTATGACAAGGCGGATAAAAAAGAGGCCTCCATGAACGCGATGCGCAAAGTCATTTCATTGGATCCAAAGCATTCCAATGCTTTGAATTACCTCGGCTATACATATGCGGATTTAGGTACGAATCTGGATGAGGCTGAACGGCTTATCCTGGAGGCATTGAAATACAAGCCCAATGACGGCTATATCACTGACAGCCTGGGGTGGGTCTATTATAAAAAGGGCGAGTTTGAAAAAGCCCTGGTATATCTGCAAAAAGCAGTCGGGATTGTTCCGGATGACCCCATCATGCTGGAGCATCTGGGTGACGCCTATTTAAAGCTGGGCGATAAGGCGAATGCGCTCAAATTTTACCAGGAATCATTAAAGCATAAAGAAAAAGATAAAGAAGAACTTGAAAAAAAGATTCGCGAACTCACCGGTAATGGTTCTTAAGCCATATGAAATGGTATCGTGTCATCATCCTGCTGGCTGCCGCCCTTTCTCTTTCAAGCTGCGCTGTTTTTAAACCCTCCAGGGAATTGGAGATCATTCCCCCCGAAAAGGCCACCGAAGTCCGTAACCTGCTTTCAGCCCTCCAATCGAAAAATAATTCCCTCAAGAACTTCAAGGGTATCGGTAAGATCAGTGTATGGCAAAATGGGGTCATTCGAGTCGATCAGCGCGTTGCCTGGATCGGGGAAAAACCCTTAAATCTGAGTATTGCTGTGTTGATTTCCGGATATCCGGCAATTAAACTGGCCACCGACGGCAAATGGCTTTACTACCTGGAGACCCGCGGGCATGATACGATTTTTAAAAAATTCGCCGCAAGTGATCCCAGTTTGAGAAACATTATTTCGATTCCGATTACATCCAGTGATGTCGTAACGCTTCTATCCGGTGGAATTCCGCTGCGGAAATTCGATGCGGTCGATGTGATCGCAGACACGTCCGGCAACGGATATGTTTTCGTATTGAAAGAAAGATGGTGGGGCGTTCGGCAAAAAATTTATTTTGACCAAAGCGGATCTCAAGTTCGTCAAGTCGATACATTTGATCGTTCCGGTGAATTGAAATATCGTGCTGAAATTGAAAACATGCGATCTGTAGACGGATACCAGGTGCCGTTTCGGCTGAAGCTCTCATCCGGTGAAGGGGCGGACTTTCTGCTGGATATCGACCGGTACTGGGCAAATGTTGAACTGCCGGCCTCCGCATTCGTTTTGGCACCACCGGAGTAATGTATCCGGCGTCGCGCGCCTCTAAGGTGATTTACATAATACGGTTTTATTTTAGGAGTCTGAATTCCATGATTGCCGAGATTATGGCAACGGGCGAAGAGATCCGCTCGGGAGCTCTAATTGATAGCAATTCGGCCTACATTGCCGAGAAGCTGGTAGAAATCGGCGCTGTCGTAACCCGCCATATGTGCGTGGGCGATGATCTTGCGCTTTTGGTTGCCGCATTTAAAGAGATCGGCAGCCGGGCTGATATCGCTGTGGTAACCGGCGGTCTGGGCCCCACAGCTGACGATCTTTGCGCGGAAGCAGCGGCCGGGGCCGCCGGGGTTCCGCTTATTCTAAATCGATCTGCGCGGCGATCGCTTGAAAACTATTTTAAAGCGCGCAAGCGGGAGATCAATCCTGCCAGTCATAAGCAGGCCATGCTGCCGCAGGGAGCGCAATGTATTGCAAACCCGATCGGTACGGCCCCCGGTTTTCGTTTAGAAATCGGAAAATGTCTGTTTTTCTTCCTGCCGGGCGTCCCGCGTGAAATGCGACGGATGCTATCAGATAAGATCTTACCCCGATTGGCACAGATTCTGGGAGCGAAACGGAATTTTTTCCGGGTGAAAACGCTATCGACATTCGGGTTAACCGAGTCCAAAACCTTCGAGCGCCTTGCTGATTTAGAAAACCTCTTTCCGGAAATTTCACTGGGGCTGCGGGTAAAATTTCCTGAAATCCAGGTAAAGCTCTATGCCAGGGGATCCCAGGAGCAGCATTTGAATGACAATTTAGAATCGGCCGCTCAATGGGTCGTCGAAAAGATGGGTCACAGAGTGATTTCTCACCAGGGCGATTCCATCGAAAAAACCATTGGAGCGCTTTTGCAGGGCGGCCATGCCACTATAGCGGTGGCTGAAAGCTGCACCGGCGGCCTGATTTCGCATATGTTGACCAATATATCGGGCAGCTCGGCGTATTTTGTTTTCAGCGGTATTACCTATTCAAATCAGGCCAAGATCGATGTCCTCAATGTATCCCCGGAAACGATTAAAACTCACGGTGCCGTCCACGAAGAGACCGCCAAAGAAATGGCATCGGGGGTCCGGCGTCTGGCCGGCAGCACCTATGGTCTGGCCACCAGCGGTATAGCCGGGCCCACCGGAGGAACCAAAGACAAACCGGTGGGCACGGTTTGCATCGGGTTGGCGACCCCGCATGGTTGCGCCGGCTATCGGTTTCATTTCTGGTTCGGCGACCGAACGCTGAATAAGCAGGTGTTTGCGGTGGCGGCACTGGAGGTACTGCGCCGTGAGTTAATGGGCCTCGATGCGCCACGGTTTTAGGGTGCAGCTCAATGCAGATGATGGAGCTTAAGTTTGCAAACGGTCTTTTATATTGGCGGGGGCCTCATCGCCCTCTATTTGTTCATTACCCTCATTTGCACCTACGTTGTTCAACAGTTTCCGCTCAATCCGGTAAACGACCCTCCGGATTGGGGCCGGGTAATCGATACGAAAATCCCGGCCGTTGAGGGTGGATTTCTGGAGGTGGGGCGGATTGAACCGCAGGGCCCCGGGAATCATTCCTAAATCGGCATCCTAAATAATAATTTTTATCCTATTAATTTAGTCAGTAACTATATTAAGCTAAAGTTAAACTTTAATTTTTATCCGGGTGTGAGGTTCTCGCAAAACCAATCCGTTGCCTGCTGAATAAAATCCTTTTGATGCGTCTGATTGCTCATGCGATGGTCGCTGTGGGAAAATTCCACCAGTTTTTTGGGCTGACTGACGCGTTCGTATATTTCCCTGGCATGGGAGAGCGGAACGGTTTCATCGGCACTGCCGTGAAAAATGAGGATGTTCTGAATGCCCGACAGTTGATTGGAGATATCAAAGGGATTCCTTTTAAAAGGCAGACCTGAATCGGCTGTTTCTTCCCGGGCAATGGAATGCGCCTTGTTTCGAATGAGATCGGTGCTGCGAATCGGGGCCGCCCATGTAACCACGGCATCAGCTTTAAAATGTCGCGCAGTTGTTAAACAAACCACGCCACCAAAGCTGCTGCCGAACAGGCCCAGATGAACACCGATATCATTCCTCGCTCTCAGCAACTTGGCGGCCGCCATCAGATCGGTGCAGCGTGCTTCCAGCGAGGTGACTTCGTCCAAAGGCGCTTTACTCTGGCCGCAACCCCGGTGATCAAAACGAAAATAGGCAATCTTATTTTGATTACACTGCTGTGCCAGCTGAACTTGCTTGGGAGAATCTTTGTCGCTAAATAAACCATGGCAACCAATGACCAGCGCCGGGCGATTCACCGGCGGACGGTGAAGATACCCTTTGAGCACGAAATTGTCAGATGGAAATTCGATTTCTTCGATGATTGGCTTTTTCTTTGAATTGACCATAGTCAGGTTAATGATATATAAGAAAAAATTAATATAAATTAAATATGTTATAAATTAAAATACAAACCTGTACTTCAGAACACCATTTTCTAAAATATACTGAATTCACCCGCCTATGAAAGTGAAAAAGGGCCAGCAGCTCGAAGTTGAAATCTGCGATATCGCCTTCGGCGCGAAAGGTCTGGTACGCGTCAACGGCATGGCTATTTTTGTGGACCAGGCCATTCCCGGCGATCAGGTGCTGATTCGCATCACGCGCCGGAAAAAAAACTATGCCGAGGCGCGGGTGATGGATTATCTGAAGGCCTCACCCGATCGCATCCATCCGCCCTGTGTATACAGTGGTTTTTGCGGCGGTTGCAAGTGGCAATTTTTGGAATATGAGATTCAATTGAGATACAAGCGCCGGCATGTTTGCGATTCGCTCCGGCATATCGGGAAGCTTGAAGATATACGGGTTCACCCCACGATGCCGTCACCCCTGATATTCGGCTATCGCAACAAAATGGAATTCTCCTGCACCGACCGCAGGTGGCTGACCCCGGAAGAGCTGCAACAACCTGAAAGCGACAAAGGCTTCGGCATCGGGCTGCATGTTCCGGGGACTTTTTTTAAGGTGTTTGATACCAAAAGATGCCTGCTGCAACCGGATTTGGGCAATCACATCCTGGCTGATGTTCGCAAGTTCATTAAATCATCCAACCTGCCGGTATACGGGCTGCGCAGCCATCTGGGTTTCTGGCGGTTTCTCGTACTGCGCCATTCGGTGGCCTATGATCAATGGATGGTAAATCTGATAACCGCTTCCGATGCGCATCAGGCGTTGCAGCCGCTTGCCGGTTTATTAATGCAAAAGTATCCGCAGGTGACCGCGGTTATCAATAATATCACGTCCCGCAAGGCCGGAGTGGCTGTTGGCGAGTTTGAACTCCAGCTTGCCGGCAAATCCACCATCGCCGACAAAATCGGATCATTTGAGTTTGAAATATCGGGCAACTCCTTTTTTCAGACCAATACCCTGGGTGCTGCTAAATTATATGAAACCGTCAAAAATTATGCGGAACTGAGCGGCTCGGAAACAGTCATAGATCTTTACAGCGGTACGGGTACCATACCGATATTGCTTTCCGAGGCTGCCGGAGAAGTTATCGGTCTTGAGATGATTGCCAGTGCCGTTGCCGATGCTGAAAACAACTGTCGCCATAATCAGGCTGAAAACTGCCGCTTTGTGCAGGGGGACATCCGCGAAACCCTTCCATCGATTTCCTCTCGACCGGATGTCCTCGTCATTGATCCGCCCAGAGCCGGAATGCACAAAGACGTGGCTAAAGCGGTGCTGAAGATATTACCCCGGCAAATCGTGTACGTATCCTGCAATCCCGCTACCCTGGCGCGTGATCTCGTTGTGCTCAAAGAAGCATATCAGGTGCAGGAAGTTCAACCGGTTGATTTATTTCCGCATACGTATCATATTGAATCCGTCGCCAAACTGGTCAAAAAATCAGCTTGAAATCATCCAAAATCTCGAGTACCCAATTTCTTTGTTTGCGCGTCGTTTCCGCCGGGTTCAAAGGCTAGGCACCATTATTTGTTACATTAGTTTCATTTGTTTCATTGGTTGAATTGGTTGTTATAACCTGAACCAATTGAACTAATTAAACCAATCAAACCATTAAAACGGATAAAACAAGCAGCTATAAGCGGCTGCCAGAACGTTTGAACCTCTGAACCTACAAACCTTTCCAGGTGAGGCATCGATGAAAGTTATCTTTCACGAAGATTTCTATCAGGTTTATACATCGGACCCGGCTGCAGCTGCCGGGCGCATGGAAGCCATCGTCGCGGTCATTGAGCCGGAGGTCGAGTTTGTAAAGGCCGTTCCGGCAAAAGAGGCCCAAATCGCGCTTGCCCACCCCCAGGCCCACATCGATTCCGTCCGTAAGAGCGGGCTATACGATATTGCGGCGCTGGCTGCCGGCGCCGCCATCCAGGCGGCAGAGATCGGGCTTGCAACTCCCGGCTTTGCGCTGATCCGTCCGCCCGGCCACCATGCCTCGAGCAGTTCCTGCTGGGGGTTTTGTTATTTCAACAACATGGCCATTGCTTTGCAGACGCTGCACAAAAACGGTCAGCTATCGTCGGCCTATGTACTGGATATTGATCTGCATTACGGTGACGGGACCGTGAACATCCTGCAAGAAGAGGACTATGTTTGCGTTCACAATGTGGAGGGCCGGGATCGCCGCTCCTACCTGGCTGAGATTGAAAATGAATTGGATCATGTGCAGGCCGATATTATCGGCGTTTCCGCCGGCTTTGACCTTCATCAGGATGACTGGGGCGGGCTGCTGGCCACAGAGGACTACTTTACGATTGGAGAACTGGTAAAGAAAGCATCTTTAAGATGCGGCTGCGGCTGTTTTGGAATTCTTGAAGGCGGGTATAACCATCAGGTACTGGGGCAAAACGTTCTGTCTTTTATTCAAGGTTTAAAGGGTTATAATTTAATTACCTCAAGGAGAGAAAACTATGACGATTCAATTTAGCGCTCATCGCCCTGTTGTTATGGGCACGCGGTGGATGATCACCGCCGATCACCCTCTGGCTGCACGGGCCGGTGCGTCCATTCTGGAAGCCGGCGGCAACGCGGTTGATGCTGCGATCGCCGCCAATCTGGTATTGGCCGTAACCCGGCCGCATATGTGCGGTCTGGGGGGAGATCTGTTTGCCCTGATTTATATGGCTGCAGAATCCAAATTTGAGGCCCTCAATGCCTCCGGCCGGGCCCCGGCCGCCGCAACGCTGGATGTGCTGCGCGCAAAGGGCCTCACGGAAATGCCCGAGACGGGTCTTCTGACCGTTACCGTGCCCGGGGCCATCGCCGGTTGGCAGGCCGCTCTTGATAAATACGGCAGCATGGGTCTCGACCGGTTGCTGGCAGCGGCCATTGATTACGCCCAAAACGGCTTTCCACTCTACACCGAGCTGCGCGATGCCATCGCCGAACGCCTGGTGTTTTTAAAACAGTCTCCCGCCGCCGCGGAAATATTTTATCATAACGGACAATTACCCCAAATCGGCAAACGGCTGACGCAGCCCCGTTTGGCCGAATCGCTCAAAATGCTGGCCGACCAGGGACCGGATGCTTTTTACCGGGGACCGCTGGGTGAAGCCCTGATCGCTTTGTGTGAGGCCGATGGCGGCCTGATCGGTCCTCAGGACCTGGCCGACCACTGCGTCACCTGGCATACACCGCTCACAACCACTTACAGGGGTTATGAAGTCTGCACCCAGCCGCCCAACTCCCAGGGGATTGCCCTTCTGATGCAGGCCAACATGCTGGAAAACTTTGACCTGGCGGCCACTATGAAATTCGGCCGGACCGAGCTGGTTCATCTCATGGTCGAGGCCAAGAAACTCGCCTTTGCCGATCGGGATAAATATGTCTGTGATCCGGACTTTCACCCGGTGCCGGTCGACCGGATGCTGGACAAAGCATATGCCAAAAAGCAAATCGAAAGGATTGATTCCGGGAAGGCGGCCGCGGCTGTCGCGGCCGCCGATTTTACAGGCGCCGGGAATGATACCATCTTCCTGTCCGTGGTGGATGGTGACGGCAACGCCGTTTCGCTGATCCAGAGCCTGTTTGAAATCTTCGGCAGTTGTATCATGGTGCCCGAAACCGGCATGATCCTGCACAACCGCGGACGGGGCTTCAGCCTGGATCCGGGCCATGCCAACCGTCTCGAGCCCGGCAAGCGGCCCTATCACACCCTGCATCCGGCCATGATTCTTAAAGATGGGCGACCCTGTATGGTTCTGGGCTCACCCGGCGCCGACGGGCAAACGCAAACGGTCATCCAGTTGATCACCAGCATGCTCGAGTTCGGGGCCGATGTTCAGCAGGCGGTGGAAGCACCGCGCTGGCGGGGCAATCCGGATGGGACGCTGATGCTGGAGGGCCGCTTTCCCGCCGAAACGATTGCCGGGTTGGAGGCCAGGGGGCACGCGCTGGAAGTCTTGCCTGACTGGGACGATATTATGGGAAGCGCTCAGGTCATTATGATCGACAGAGACGATGGCGTTTTCCAAGCAGGGGCCGACCCGCGCCGCCAGGCCTATGCCATTGGTAGGTGAGGTTCAGGGTTCAAGGCTTCCGGCTGCTGGTTATGGCAGCCGCAGATAGCTGCCTGTTTTATCCGTTTTATTGGTTTGATTGGTTTGATTCGTTCAATTGGTTCGGGTTCTGCCAACCAATTCAACCAATGAAACTAATCTAGCAAATCATGGTGCAAAGCCTTTGAACAGGAGGCTGACGCCTGACAGCGAAAACCGGAAGCCATGGTTATTGTGGTTCCTTTTTCGAGGGTTTTTTCAACAATCGTCGATTGGAAAGCGCCGCTGCAATCAAACTGCATACCGCCACGATAACCAGCGCCAATCGGTAAGAACCGAATTTAATCAAAAGATAGCCGCTCAACCAGCCGGATATCAATCCGGCCCAGGCTTTGGCGGTATAGGTAATTCCGTAGTTTGTGGTGGCGTATTTGGCGCCGTAGTAATCGCCGATCGTGGCAGGGTAGAGTGCAAAGGGAGCGCCTCCGAGCAGTGACGCCGTAAATACGATTATGACAAACAGCACGGGGATGTGCGCCAGCAGGACAAAGGCAAAAATGGAAAGGCCGAGCACGGCGTAAAACAACATCATTGTTTTTTCCCTTCCGATCCTGTCGGAGACTGTCCCGGCAAAGACCCTGCTCAACCCGTTGGCCAGCGGAAACAATACCAGCACCCAGTTAAAATAACTCGCGGGAATATTGAACTCGCGGGCCAGCATTTTCATCTGGGCACCGAACATGAGAACGATCGAGACCGTTCCCGCAAACGAAAAATAGATCAGAAACCACTGATAGGTTTTTAACATTTCAGCGGGTTTATAATGAATCGCCTTTTCTGACCTGTTTTCCGCTGATTTAGCGGGGGGCGACCACTCCTGAGCCGGATAGCGCAATAACAGCGAAAGCGGAACCAAAATGATCAGCATACCGGATCCGACCCATAGAAATGTGGGAGCGAGCCCTTTAGAATCCAGTAATGCCTGAATGAAGAAGTTAAAAATTGCCGTCCCGGCTCCAAACCCGAAAACAACCAGCCCTGCCGCAAAGCCGCGCCTTTCGGGAAACCATTTAACCGCACAGGCCGTGGCAATGCCGTAGAGAACGCCGACACCCAGACCGCCGAGCCCGTAGAATAGATAAAACGCCCGGGGCGAGGATACGAAGGCGCACAGAATAAACCCGATTCCGACAAGAAAGGCGGCGGCCAGCGCCATTTTGCGGGGCCCGTAGGAATCGGCGATAAAGCCGGAAAACGGCTGCACAAAGGTGGCGGCATAGGCGAACACCGTAAATGTCATTCCAATCGCGGCCGGATTCCAGGCGAATTTGTTTTCAATGGTGTAGGCGAATAAAAACCAGGAATACTGATAGATGCTGATCACCATCATAATGATGAAGGCCGAAGAGATGATCACCCATCGAAATTTAGCTGCCGACGCCTGCTGCACATTCATGTTTAATGCTCCGGAATATTAAAAATATGAAGTGCTTCTTATAGCATGAAATTCAGTTTTGTCCATATATAATATATAATCAAAATTTCAAATTTGGCGGTAAGCAGGATGTGCCTTTTTAATTTCCATTTACGTGCTGACCTGATCAATTTCCAGGGTAGGGGAGCACGGCTTTGCCAGATTAAGCCGGAAAACGATCCTGCGTCGCTCTATCGAGCTATGCAGGACAGGCAAGTCGGGGCCCCTGGAGGATCCCCTTCGCTGAAGCTTCGGCGCGACAAGCGATTCGGGGCGGATTTAGCCATAATTACAAAGAAAAGAATGGAAATTGAAAAAATGGATATCGATACGAGATGTTTTAAAAATCTCTTAATTATTGTTCAAAACCGCGAACGTTTTGTCGCTTGCAAAAAATATGATGCAATATTAGTATAATATACTGTTAAGTTCATTTATCAGCATGTTTTATCAAAAGCGGACGGCAACATTGGAACTTAGATTTTGGGGAGTCCGGCTGGAAAGAAAGCTTGCTATTAACCCATTATCATTTAGAATATGAAGTATAACCGAAGGGGTGGTTTTTAAATGCCTGATCAAAACAGGATGTTGTTGACCGGCATGGATCTTTTCTCAAAAAATATCCAATGAGAATGACGAAAAAAAGGATTCTCAAAGCAATAGCCGCATTTAATGATTCAAGACATGTAGTCCTTTTAAATGCCCCATTGTTAAATTCAAAATACATAATTCCCCGTATTTATTAAGCGTTGAAACTGGTCTATACCCTTTGGTGTTAATTTAGAGCACGCCATTCAAATTTATATTAGAATTTAAGGCCAGTTTGAATAAGTGAATATGGTGCCTGATTTCCAAAAAATATTATTGTGCAGCGATCTGGATAGAACCCTTGTCCCAAATGGCTATCAAGAAGAATCTGCTCATGCCCGGCCCATGTTTCGTCGGCTGGCCAAAAACGACAATATTTATCTGGCATATGTGAGCGGGCGTAACAAGAAACTTATCCACGATGCGATTGAAGAATTTTATCTGCCAATGCCGGATTATGCCATCGGCGATGTGGGGACGACCCTTTACCGCGTAATTAAAGGCAACTGGCAAATATCGGAGGCCTGGAGCGATGAGATCGGCCAGGATTGGAACGGATTGAACTGGGAGGGGCTGGCAGTATATTTTGAAGATATGGACGAGATACGCCTTCAAGAATTTGAAAAACAGGGCCGGTATAAGTTGAGCTTTTACACAGACCAGGATATCGACCATCTGCATTTGAAGGAAAAAATTGGCCGCGTATTGGCCCAAAAGGATCTGCGTGCGAATATTATTTGGAGTGTCGATGAGATCAGCGCCAACGGTTTATTGGACATTATCCCGGCCCGTGCAAACAAGCTGCATGCCATCCGGTTTATCATGAAGCAAGAACAATTTTCCGATGACAACACCGTATTTGCAGGCGACAGCGGCAACGATCTGGATGCATTGACCAGCGGCCTACAGGCGATTCTGGTGAAGAATGCCGTGGATGAAATTCGTAATGAAGCGGTTGAAACGCTATCCGCAAAACATATGAAGCATCGGCTGTATTTACCCAGAGGAAATTTTTGCGGGATGAACGGCAACTATGCTGCCGGTGTTTTAGAGGGTTTGGTTCATTTTTTTCCTGAAACCCAAAAATTAATTGACCCGGCGGCGGAACAGTTCGAATGACCCATCCAATCGTGGACAAATAAAGCAATCACCGCGTGAAAGTTGATACTTTTCATTGTGGTAATTAATTGGTGTATATTCGCAGAAAGGAGTTTTTATGATTCTGGTAATCGGTGAGATACTGTTTGACGTATTTCCAGATTACAGGCGTCTTGGTGGAGCACCATTTAATTTCGCCTATCATCTCAAAAATTTTGGCTTTAATGTTCGTTTCATTTCAAAAATCGGGATCGATGATGCGGGTAGAGAAATTTTACACAAGCTGGAACTGGCTCGATTTAATCTGGATGACATCCAAATAGATAAAGATCGCCCGACCGGAAGTGTAAACGTCCGGCTGAATGAAGACGGTGCGCCCCAATTTGACATCATCTCCGACGTGGCCTACGATTATATAGAATGTATACCGGAAAACCATTTCAACCTTATCAGTGCCGCCCGGATGATTTATTTTGGTTCCCTCGTGCAGAGAACCGGGACAGGTCATAAAAACTTACAGACATTTATATCTCGATGCACATCAGAAACGCTGAAATTTTACGATATCAACCTGCGGCCTCACTGTTACAACAACCGCATTGTTGAAAAATCTCTTTCAGCAACAGATATCCTGAAATTAAACACCGGAGAGCTGGGCAAATTAAGGCAAATGTTTTCTTTGAAAGTAAGCAATGACGATCTTGTTCATCATATAATGAAGACCCATTCGATCAACACCGTATCTTTGACAAAGGGTGAGGCGGGAAGCGAGCTGTTCACGAACCACGGCGGTTTCAACTCCGATCCGGCCGAAGCAATAAAAGTTGTTGACTCCGTTGGTGCCGGTGACGCCTATGCAGCGATGCTTGCAGCGGGTCTTCTCAAAAAATGGCAACCGGAAAAGATATTAGAGCGGGCTTCGCTGTTTGCCTCACGGGTCTGTGAAATTAAAGGGGCGATTCCGGATTCAGCATCCTTTTACGAACCTTTTAAAGCCTTTTTTGCAGATAATTGAAATTATGAAACCTCATAAATACCATATTCAAATGTTTAGTGTACATGGCTTGCTTCGAGCAGAAAATATGCAGCTGGGGCATGATGCCGACACTGGAGGCCAGATCAAATATGTTGTCGAACTTGGCAAAGCACTCAGTCAATCGGAAAACGTTGAGCGGGTGGAGCTCTTCACCCGCTTAATTAACGACAAGGCCGTATCCGAAGACTATGCCCAGCCGATCGAGAGGGTCAATGACAAATTCAGCATTGTTCGTATACAGTGCGGCGGTAAAAAATACATGCGCAAAGAGCTCTTATGGCCGCATCTGGATGAATATGTGGATAAAACCATTAAATATATCAAGCGTGAAAGTGCCATTCCAGACATCATCCACGGCCATTACCCCGATGCGGGGTACGTTGCCATGCAATTGGCCGAGATCTTTGGCACACCGTTTGTTTATACCGGCCACTCCCTTGGCCGCTCAAAAAAGAGGCGACTGGCCGATGAGGGCATGAAAGAAGAAGTTATAATAAAAAGATATAAGATCGATTATCGCATCCAAATGGAAGAGGAGGTGCTGAAAAAAGCCGATTTAATCATTACCAGTACGCATCAAGAAGTTAAGGATCAATACGGGCAATATCAAAACAAAGATATTCCCAACTATCACGTCATTCCACCGGGGCTGGATGTTGATAAATTTTATCCGTTTTATCACGACATGCTGCCCGAAACGGATAAAGAAGAAATTGAGCTATATGCCCAGGCTTCAATGCTGGAGGAGTTGAATCGTTTCTTTATGCATCCGGATCGTCCGGTTATCCTGTCACTTTGTCGCCCCGACAAGCGCAAAAATATTGCGGGATTAATCAAGGCTTACGGCGAGGATTTAGAACTGCAGTCGATGGCCAATTTAGCGGTTTTTGCCGGCATTCGCAAGGATATCACCAAAATGGAAGACAATGAGCAAGATGTCCTCACCGAAATTCTTCTGCTTATGGACAAATATGATTTATACGGCAAAATTGCCATCCCCAAAAAACATGATTTTGAGCACGAGGTTCCGGAGCTTTACCGGATTGCTGCAGAAAAGAAGGGCATATTTGTCAATTCAGCTCTGGCAGAACCTTTCGGCCTTACGCTGATTGAGTCTGCCGCCTGCGGGCTGCCGATCATCGCCCCTGACGACGGGGGCCCCCGCGATATCATCAAGAACTGTGAATGCGGCATACTTGTAAATACCTCGGATTCCAAGGCGATTGCCAATGCCAGTAAGCAAATTATTAGCGACAGTGAAAAATGGAAGCAGTATTCCAAGGCCGGCATCATGAATATCCGCAAACACTACACCTGGGAAAGCCATGCCGCCTCATATATGAAGCAAATCAGTCGCATTTTTGCAGATCAGGATGAGGAGAAGATGAAAGTGGCAGTGCCGTCCGATGTCATTGGTCGGCGCCTGGCACAGCTGAACTATTTCATCATTGCCAATATTGATGACACCCTGATCGGCGACAGCAACGAGCGCCTGCCAGAGCTGCTGACCCTGCTTGAGGAAAACAGACAGCGAATCGGGTTTGGTTTGGCGACCGGCCGCACGATTGAATCGGCCACGGGATTTTTAAAAAAACATGGTATCCCTTTGCCGGATGTCATTGTCGCCGCCGTGGGCGCAGAAATTTATTACGGAAAAAACCTGCATAATGGTCGCGGATGGGAAACGCACATATCCGCCAAGTGGGACCGTGAAAAAATTGTCGCCCTGTTAAAGGGTTTTGCATTTTTAAAATACCAGCATGCGGATGTGCAGCGGCATTTTAAAATCAGCTATGAAATAAAGCCGGGCAAAGACCGCCTGGCAATGATTCACGAACGCCTGCTTAAAAATCAATGCCGCTACAATTTGATTTATTCCCGGGATAGATATGTGGATATACTTCCATATCGGGCATCAAAGGGCAAGGCTATCCGCTACCTGAGCTATAAGTGGGAGATCCCGCTGAAAAACTTTTTGGCCTGCGGGGATTCGGGAAATGATGAGGAGATGCTGCGCGGAGAACCCCGGGGAGTGGTGGTGGGCAACTACAGCCCCGAACTGAAAAAGCTAAAGGGAATCCGGGGTATTTATTTCGCCAAACAAAAATATTCCGCCGGGATCCTTGAAGGAATAAAACGATATCAATTTATTAAGAAAGCCTCTCAGCGTTAAAGGAATATGGATCGATTATGAAAAATGTTTTAATTGAGTTCCTGAACAAAAAGGACCGCAAAGATTTTAAAGAATTTGTGGTTTTTGTTGTAAACCAGCAGTTTGACATTTGCCTTAGAAACGGCATCATGCAGCTTTTTCGCCAGTATTGCGATGAGCATAAAAAGACTCAAAAGTTTCGCCAGAATTCATCGATGTTTAATCTTTTAAAAAAGGCGCAGGAGCTTTTCCTGGCCGATGGAACCCTGGTGATGCTGCACCGTTATGCCATCGCAAAGTACCGCTTTTACCGCATCCGTCTGGATGGAGAATATATGGAAGAGATTACGCTTAATGACTATCTGGATCTGAGAGATCTCCAATTTTTAAAGAAAAAAAGAGACAATTACCAGCTGAAAATTGACTTCATGCCGTTTTATGATTTTTCTCCTTCGATTCGAGATACCCGCACCGTCGGCAACGGCATTCGTTTTCTGAACCGTTACATGTGCAGTAATATTTTCAGCCGACCTGATGAGTGGAATGCAAAGCTGTTTGAGTTCATTAAGCTCCACCAGCACAACGGCCGGCAATTGCTGGTCAACGGCTCGCTAATTAAAGATTTTGATACGTTTTATATCAAGCTTGAAAGAATATCAGAGTGGCTCAAGCGCAAAAAGCCGGGGGCTTCCTATAGCAGCGTTAAAACGCATATGAAAAAAGAAGGCTTTGAGGTTGGCTGGGGCAACACCGTGGCCCGGATATCTGAAACCATTCAGTCACTGCTCAACCTTATCAGTGAACCGACAGACCATCTGTTGGAACATTTTATCTCCCGCGTTCCGATGCCGCTCATTTCGAAGATTGCCATTATTTCCCCGCATGGATGGTTCGGACAAACCAATGCGCTGGGCAAACCGGACACCGGCGGCCAGGTTATTTACATCCTTGATCAGGTGAGGGCACTCGAAAAGCATTTAGCAAAAGAGATCCGGCTTACAGGACTTGACGTTGAACCCAAAATAGTCGTGCTGACCCGTTTAATCCCGGAAGCCCAGGATACGACCTGTGATCAGCGCAAGGAAGAAATTTTTCAGACCGATAACGGCTATATCCTGAGGGTGCCTTTCAGAGACAGTCAATATAATGTCGTCAAGCACTGGGTCTCACGTTTTAAAATCTGGCCTTATTTGGAAACTTTTGCCGAAGATGCCTCCAGGGAATTGCTCAGTGAATTTGAAGGGCGCCCGGATTTAATCATCGGTAACTATTCGGATGGCAACCTTGTGGCCTCATTGCTTTCAGATAAGTTCGATACTATTCAGTGCACGATTGCGCATGCGCTCGAGAAGACAAAATATGCATTTTCTGATTTGCACTGGCAGGAAAACGAGCAAGACTACCATTTTTCACTGCAATATACAGCCGACATTTTTTCTATGAATAAGTCGGATTTTATTATCACCAGTACATTGCAGGAAATCATCGGCACTGAAAATACGATGGGGCAGTATGAATCCTACCAGTTCTTTTCACTACCGCAGCTTTATCAGGTTGTAAACGGCCTCAATCTGTTTGCTCCCAAATTTAACGTGATCCCCCCCGGAGTCGATGAGGAACTGTATTTTCCTTATTACCAAAAAGATAAAAGAATCCAGACCAAACGCCAGCAGTGGGAAAGCCGGTTGTTCGACGACAATTCCAAAGACATTTACGGCAGCCTGGACCATCCGCAAAAAATGCCCATATTCACGATGGCCAGATTCGACAAGATTAAAAATATCACCGGTCTCATTCAGGCCTTTGGCATGAGCAAGCCGCTTCAGGATTCTTGCAACCTCATCTTTGCCGCGGGTACCATTCGTGTTGAAGAATCCAGTGATTCTGAAGAGCGCAATGAAATCACTAAAGCTTATGATCTCATCGAAAGCTATCATTTACACGGCAAAGTCCGCTGGCTGCCCAGCATCAACAAACTCGATACCGGCGAAGTATATCGCGTAATCGCCGGCCACAAGGGGATATTTGTGCAACCCGCATTGTTTGAGGCCTTTGGGCTCACGATTATCGAAGCCATGGCTTCCGGGCTTCCGACTTTTGCACCAAAATTCGGCGGACCGCTGGAAATCATCGAATACGGTGTCAGCGGTTTTTTAATGAATACCAGTAAGCCCGATCTGATAGCCAAAAGTCTGGAGAGTTTTGTCGCGCATTGCCACAAGGATAAAAATTATTGGGAAACAATATCGGAAAATGGCATTAAACGAGTCCAGGAGCACTTTAATTGGAAATCTTACAGCCAGCGCATGATCAATCTGGCAAAGCTTTATGGGTTCTGGCGTTACGCGGTATCAGGGAAAGGAATGGTTGAGCTGGATCGTTATTGTGACTTGATTTATCATTTTCTTTTAAAGGAAAAGGCCCAAAGGCTTGAAAGCCTAAACTTTCCCGAGTAAATCAACCAATGTTGATGCTTACAGGCACATGGTGGGGACACTCCCACATGTGAGTAGCTTTAAAAGAATGATATAATTGCGGGCGCGAGGAAATACCCGATAGGCAGCCCAACAATCAACGCTAAAACAGCATAGATAACTATCTTCCCGAGCGGCTTTCTTTTGATAACGGCAATTAAAGCCGCTATAATCGAAATGCTAAATGCAACAACAGCGGTGACCATTATGTCCATTGGGTTACCCTTCTTAATAAAATGAGATGCGAATCCCGCGCTAGCGGGGCAGCGCAGTCCCGCCGCAGGCGGGGGCCTCAGATGGGGTTTTGAAACCACTTTTAGTTAAATGTCTGCCTCCAGACGCTTTTGTTAATTTCCCATTGACAGTTCATTGATTTTTGACTTTTGTCAACTATAAGTTTTAATCGAGAGGCAACAACCATGACGGGCTTATCTTCAAAGACCGCAAGCTCCTTGGCAGCTATTGTCATAATTTTATCATTATGGGAGGGAATAAGTGCCGAAATGAACGTGAAAACAGTGGATCTTCCGAAAACGATTGGTGTTTGGACCCGGTCCGATTCTGCCCGCATCATTGATGCAAGCAATATTTTTGACTATATGAACGGGGCCGGAGAACTTTATTTAGCCTATGGTTTCGACCGTCTTGAAGTTTACAAATACACCGCTTCAGATCAACAGGAAGGCATCCTGGTGGAAGTGTATGTTATGAAGACCTCCAATGATGCCTTTGGGTTACTGTCAATGGACTGGGGCGGTGAACCTGTCGCCATTCACCCCTTGCCATCAGCGCAAACCAATCCCACTGTCGCCCTTCCAACCAGAGCCCTGTATGGTGGGGGACTGTTGCGGTTATGGGCAGACGCGATCTACGCCCGTGTGATGGCTTACCGCGAAACACCGGAATCCAGAAATGCCGTTCTTGCGCTAGGCCAGAAAATTGCTGCAGATCGAAACAGCCCGCCTGAACCCGAAATATTGAATATACTTTCACAAACCATGGATTCGGGTTGGAGACTGCGCAAGGATCGAATCGGGTATTTTCGTTCACATCTGGTATTGAATTCGTTATATTATCTCAGCCATCAGAATATACTCAACCTGGATCATTCAACAGAAGCGGTGACTGCAGCCTACGAAAACATATCCGTTGCCGGAACCGCCAAAAGCGTTCAGGTCCTTTTTGTGAGGTATGCAACGCCGGAGAAGGCCCTAAAAGCGCTGAATGATTTCCATAACGCATATCTCCAGGATCAACAGAAAGGGCTTGATCCAGGCGTCACTCAAAAATATACTAATTTTGTCAAAATCGAGGATGGTTGGTTAGGCTATAACCTGAATGGCACCGATCTGGGTATTGTTTTTGAATGTCCGAATCGGGAATCTGCCCAAATTATAATTAACCACATTTCACGCAATGCGGTGAGCAAGGAGAAGGACCATGGGAAATAATCCTAAGCGTTTGACGAGAAGAGATTTTATCCGTGGAACTGTAGGCGCAACGCTTGCTGTCTCGGTTCTGGGAGTGCCGTGGGCCAAAGGGAGCGCAGAGGCAGGTCGACCGAGCATTGTAACGGTCGTTCGCGATAAAAACGTCATGGATGCCGGCTTCAAGGTAGATTCCGAATTACTGAAGAATATGCTCGATCAGACGGTTCTCCGGTTGACAGGCAAAGACAAAATTCAGGAGGCATGGGCGCAGCTGATTAAGCCGGACGACATTGTCGGACTCGTACCCACCCCCCACCTTAATCCAACCCACCCGGAATTGGTTGATGTGGTTAAGATGAGTTTACTGGAAACGGTGGGAGTTGCCGAGAAAAACATCATCATGGCGCAGGGGGGCAAGCGGAAACCGGGCCGATGTACCGCCCTGATTTGCATGCCGGCACTCAAGGGGCACTGGTTAACGGGAATCGGAACCGTGGTCAAGAACTATATCATGTATTCAGGCCGCCCATCCAGGTATCACGCGGAGAAGAGCGCCAAATTAGGTGAAATCTGGCTTATTCCCGAGGTGAAAGGAAAGACACGACTTGTCCTGGTGGATGCCCTTCATCCCCTTTGCGACAAAGGTCCTCAGCCTGATCCGAGGTATAAATGGGCCTACAATGGGCTGCTTGCCGGGACTGATCCGGTGGCCGTTGAGACCGTGTGTTTAAGAATTCTCACGCAGAAGCGGCATGCATTGCGCGGTGAACCCTGGCCCATTTCACCGCCGCCGATCTGCGTCGAAGCAGCAGACAAGGCCTACGGTCTGGGCACCAGCGAAATGGAAAAAATTAAAATAGTCCATTCCGGCTGGGACGAAGATCTCTTACTGGGCTAAAAGATTATTCCTTGCCTAAAGGTAATAAATTTGTATTCAGCGGCTTCTGGATTCTGATGTCGTTTTGCAGAAGGATTTAAGGCTTGACGTATAGAATAACTATTTGATATGAATAGAAATGTTGGCGGAAGTGCATGGGAATCGAACCCTGTTCGACGTTTATAACAACTTGATATATTTTATAATATTTTTGTTATTTTTGGCCGCGGGGTAATTCCGGGGTAATCTTGGCCGAAAGGCTCCTTTTTGGGAGCCTTTTGTTTTTATAACTATGGGGAGTCCGATCGTACCTATTCCCTTTGACACGCTCTGCAGCGGCCTCGAAAGACAACGTCCACATCGGTGATGGTGAATCCGTGGTCTTCTGTTGGGGGAAGATGCAGCTGCTCCAAACCGGCCATTGTGACATCGGAGATTCGTACGCATTCCTCGCAGACCAAATGGTGGTGGGGACTGTGAATATTGGGATCGTATCGCACACAATGTTGGCACTTAGCGATAGGCTCGAAAATGAATGAATATAATTATTCCTTTGACACACTTCGAATACTAATCTATTAATAATATTGAGAATTCCCGTGTCCAAAAAACAGGATGCAGAGTTATCAGCTTTTCCGGAGGGTCAGATGAGCGAATTGGATAAAGCTCAACTCAAAAAAACGCAAGCAGAGGCCGATAAGGCCGCAAAAGAAACAGAAAAGTTAGCAGAAGAGATAAAGGAGTTAAAGGAAAGAAAGCCTTATGATCGCCATAATATCATCTGGTGGCGGGATCTCATCGGCATTCTTGCTGTTGCGCTGTCGATCGTTTACGGAGTTATAAATTTTATTGATCAGCAAAGAACAAAAATCAAGTTCCAGATAACAAAAGAGGTTGTAACCCTGGTGCAGCAACTGAGCGACGGCTCGGAACAGAGCCATGGAAATATGGCTATATTACTTGCAGCTTATGGGAAACATGTGTTGCCAAATTTGTTGAACGCACTGACCGTAAGTGATTCACCCGGCCTGCTCACGGCACTGTCCTTGGTTGCCCAGAAGGATCCAAAGGCAGTCAGCAAGCCCTTGATAAAAAGAGCTGAATCTGATATTGGTAGCGTATTGCAGAACGAAAAACACAAGATCCTTTCATTCAAAAACTATATAAAAGCTCTCGGCGAGCTTGGCTCTCTGGGAGATACGGAGCCTACCATAACAACCTTGAAAGGTTTTCAGGAAAAGCTTGACTGCGAGCAGTTGAAAGAACAAGGTAACTTCACGCTGAACATTTTAGACCGCAGGGCGATATGCGAGGAGATCGCCAATGCATGCGAGAAGATCAAGCCAGGAGCGTGCAAAAAGTAACTATCCTGTCCCATCTGTTTTGCGCTTTTCAGGTAACGGAACTTTCCTGAAAGGCTTCCTCTGCATTCTGGCCTCCACCATTATTCTCCTGTTCGGATCAAATCCCGCTCTCAGCAATGAAATATATCTATTCATGAATCCGGATAACAATAACGAATCGTCTGATGCCAGCAACACAGTTGCCAACCTGCTGGGAAGCATGCTCAGGAACGAATTTCAGGGCTGGACTATCAGGACTGTCTCAGAGGATCAGGTGACTAAACCCACCGTGGAGGAATACGCTGCTGCGTATGATATTTTCTGGTATTTAAAGGTGAAAGTCTCTTCAACCCAGGGTGGTCTTCATGTGGATTTCGTTCTTGCAGCTCGACAGGAGACCTATCCTACTTACATCAATATCGGAGCTGAAAAGAAAAAAGATTCCAGGATTATCAGATTCAGGCTTCGCAAAATTCCGCTCTTCTATCGGGCAATGCTGGAAGGCATAAACCCTGCCAATATAATTTATGTCAAGTGCTTCAGACCGACGTGCGAAATCTCACAGCCTCTTATTCCGAGGAGGCTAACACTCCAACTGCCAGCCCGATTGAAGGAGACCACCATGAATGATCGATACCATACAACCGGTATCAATCATCTGGATTTTGAAAGACAATGTGAAAGAGGACAGGGAGGTTATACTGAGGAGGATCTTCGATACCTCGAGGTATTCAAGCACTTCATCCAGGGATTTATCAGCAGTATCGATGGCGAAGTGGAGGTCCCTATCCATGTTCATTCCGACAACCGGATGTACACAATTACACCGCCATCGATGCCGGTTAACTCCGTCATTGATGATCTGGCAGAGCACATCGCTGCTTGTTGGGGAAGATGGGATGACCCAAACTGCCAGTGAAAGGAGAGATTCCATGATTTCATATAGATTTATCCAAAAGCATCGCAGCGCATGCAGACTACTAAGCCTGGTTGCGCTCTGCATGGCAGTTTTCCCAGCGACAGGTAAACCAGCTATGAAACAATTCGCTGAGCGCATCGTTGTCTTCGAGTTCGAGCAGTTCAGTGAAAATGGAATGGACAAGTACTCTAAAGTCGTCATTGACATATCCAACAAGGTACTGCTTTCTGAGCTGGATCGAGCACCCAGCGTGGGTATTGCAGAATACATTCCCCGCAGGGAGGCATCAGCAGTGGAGAAGGCAGAGATTGCCAGGGGAATGGGGGCTCAGCACATGGTAACAGGCGAGTATTACTTCCTGAAGGGGAATCTTCGAATTACCGCTCAATGGTTCGATCTGAAACACAAGCGCGGAGTGGATGCCCAAGCCCTGCTGGGCAAAGAGGAGCTAAGGGACTTTGAAATCATTGAAATAAAGGTGCGTGATTTTGCCGAGCATCTTCTGGAGGCCCATTACAGATCCCTTACCGAGCAAGGGCTACCAAGCCGAAGGTTGCTTGTAACCTGCTTCAGCGGTTTCAGACAGGAAGGAGACACCCCACTTGACCGTTTCATCACTCTTGAGTTGCCATACTACCTTTCGGACAGCATGACGAAGCTTGGGGTTAATCCAGACAGGTTTTCTGTGGAAGGGCTTACCATTTCTCAGTACAATCGTGAATGCGCGAGTTCGCTGAGCAAGGGATTCGGTGATGTTCGGTATCTTCTTTCAGGTACTATAATTCAAGAAGGGGACCAGATTGTTGTCAAGCCAAGGATTTATGACCAGCTCGTGAATCGCCCGTATTCAATTACAAGCTTTGTTGCGCCTGTGCCGAGCGCTAAAAAACTTTCCAGTTTTTCCTCCCGCCTGGCACAACACATAGCCACAAACTTCACGAATATGCAAATCCAGCAGAAACTTCGGGATGAGGAACTCTATAGCGGTGCCATTGACGGAATCATGGGACCTGAAACCTGGGAAGCGCTCATGAAGTTCCAGTCGTCAAGCCGCCTCCCGAAAACAGGAAAACTGGACCCGGTAACCTTGGATGCATTAGGATTATAACAGCTTGGATGAAATATGGCGGAACCTCAAATCCTTCTGCCGGGACACCTGATAGAGCACCTGTAGTCATTACACTCTGATAATGGATAATTAGCTATCTCAACTCTTGAGCTGATCCTCACACCGACCTGAAATATTTCTACACACCTCACTGCCAGCATTTTATTGCTATCATCAGACCAACCCTGAAAGAGGAGGGCCAAAACATGCAGAAAGATGTCCATTTCTATCTTACATACCTCCTGGCAATTAAAGCCGGCGTGATTCCTGAGGTTGCTAAGAAAATTGCCTGGGCCAATCAGTACACTGATGACGACTTAACAGAAGCCGAACTTTACGGTAATCGAACCCTGTTCGACGTTTATAACAACTTGATATATTTTATAATATTTTTGTTATTTTTGGCCGCGGGGTAATTCCGGGGTAATCTTGGCC
>WOR8_10000098_pt1 | contig 82286 bp, 128 predicted proteins | sample DeeMarSeWOR38_10_FD_19890 | JGI IMG/M metagenome (IMG submission 19890)
GTCCAACACGGAATCGTGCGCGAGGAGTAGGCGCACGGGTACCCGGCATCACCCGGCCCGGTGGTGCCAGGTGCCCGCGTGCAGCGCGGCGTGTGTGCGTAGGGCGGGACGGTCCCCGACCTCCAACCGCCCACGGGCACAAGGTTTACCGATAGCACCGACGTACCATGTACGCGGGTGCATAGCAGCGCCTATACTGGGCGCAAGGAGTAAAGTCATGTTTCGCAGGACCAACAACAAGAACAAGCGCGGGTACGTACGTGACCAGGGCAACACGGACACCACGACCACGTACGCGAACACCCCACGATCCCGGCGCAACGTCAACACGAGTGTGAACAAGAAGCACGGGCGCTATCCGTCCGGGTGGTATTCGACTGGTTGCGAGGAGGAGTAACCAGGCCAGACATCGGGGGCATTACGTGCGGGCGTAGTGCCTCCGGGTTTGTATTGGTTACACGGGCGCAAGCCCAAAGGAGATAGAGTCATGAGTTTGTTAATCGCAGGTATCGTACTGGCAGGCGCGTTATTCGCGGTTGCCTGTTGGCTGTGGATTGCGGCCAACATGGGCGAGGCCGAGTTACCAGAGCGCGACGGCCTAGCCACTAATCGGAGCGGGAACGCGCATCCCGACTATTCTCCCCGGCGTCACAAGCTGATGCGGGACTGGTAGGTGTAACATGGCACGCATATTCAAGCGCGAGATTGCCGCAGCACAGGGACCGTTTAGCACCAGGTATGGCGAGTACGGGGTGTTCGCAATCGAGAAGATGAGCAGGAACGATTGCCCGTACCTGGTCATCAAGGGCACTGGTTGCCAGGTGCATGCCATGCCCGCCAAGGGGTTCCGCAAGACAGGCGAGGTTATTGTGTACTGGAATCACTGGGCAGCGCGCACAAACTACAGCTTGGGCGTGTTCAAGCGCGAGTGCCTGGTCGAGTTGATACTGGAGTTCGGCAACATGCAACCACGTGACATGTGGAAAGCGTTGAACAACATGGGCATGGTGCGTGAGGGCATGGAGCGTGGCGAGCCTGTTGGGTGGGGTGGATACCCCGACCCAGATGAGGAGGAGTAAGTCATGGTCTGGATAGTCGTCGGCATCCTGCTCGTAATCGTAGGCGATAACATGCGCCAGATCGAGCGCGAGATAGCTGGAGTGTTGTCGTTTATGGCGACGGCATTAGGTGCCAGCATGATACTGGCACAGGTGTTGGCTTGGTTTAATTAGCGGGTGCCCGCCCGCAAAGGAGTGAGTCATGGGCATTGTATTTACACTCGACTACGACGGGGATATGTACCTCAATGGGCGCATGGTCCTGCCGTGGGACGTGTGGGACGTGCCTGAGTGGAACTGGACGTACGAGTACGACTGGTTTGGCACGGTGCATGAAGGCGATGAGGACCCCGTGTACCCCACGTACCACGAGCAGAAGAACAAGCGCATCGAATACACCGGGCGATGCTCTTGCGAACACTGCCAGCGTTACTATCACCACACCGATCACGGGTTCCGCCAGCGTGGTCCCGCTCAGGTGTGGGAGATGCACGGGCATAGGCGCGAGAGCTACGGCCCATGCCGTGCGCGCCTGGTCGGTGCATTTAACTGCTGGAAACAACACCGGCATTATCAGGCGCATGGCCGGGTACGCATTCCTAAGCGGGTTGACCCTGTTGACCTACTGCATGGCATGTATCCGCTGCGGTAGCCAGGAGCCAGGGGCAGGACTATGCGGGCGCGGTCCTGCCTCCCCTCCTGCCTATGAGCAGGTTTATCGTCCACGTGTGGTGACCGGGACGACCACCACACATATCTCCGCGCATGCGGAAAGGAGTCATGATGTCCGATCAAATCACCTATGTACCCGCCAACGTAGTCCAGAAAAATCCTGCACTCGTTGGCCTCCTGCAAGAGCAGGGCTACACCGTCGTCATCGACGAGCCGAACGGCCAGAACGGGCGCGGCCAACAGGTTACGCCTGTGCCCGAGACGAAGGCCGAAGGCTGGACCAATGTCGCCGGGTATCCGTGCAAGAGCAGGTTCACGGCCTACACCAGCAGCTTGAATATCGTCAAGCACCTGAATGGCCGGTGCAAGTGCGCTAGTGGGCAACCCGATGAGTGCCCCGCCGCTTCACGCTATGGGTACACACAAGAGCAGCTTGGTTCCGACACCGAGATTCAGGTACCCGACCACCTGAAAAAGCCTGCCTAATCACGCGGGCGTGATATGTGAGTCAGGCCAATGGTCATGAGCCTGACTCACACGTTATCATACGGCATGACCAGTACATAGGGACATAGCACAGCCATGATTTAACGGGTGGACCATGCCCACGTGCAATCAATACGCCGTTCAAGGCTAGGGCGAAGGACAGTAAGCCTGACCACGTGGTCATGGATGTGCCCATTAGAGCGTTGGCACAAACTAGGCACGCGGTGCGTGCAAGGAAGGTAGGCATGTTAGGTGCATATATGCACGAGTGGAGACGGTCACCACCTAATGACCGTGTCGTGGCCAGGTATGAATGGGCACGACTGTATGCAGTTCAGGTTAACACGGGCGCAGACCTCACGCCATTGTTAGATGAGCTAAACAAGGTCATCACAGGCACGGTACCGGCGCGCAAGTTGGCCGATATGATTGAGCAGGAGTTAGTGCACACGTGTGAACGTGCGCAGTTCAATGCCATGTTGGACCGGGGTGTTATGGACCGGGCAAAAGCACGAGCAATCAACTACCACTCAGTCAAGATCGCCATGCACGGGCACATGATGCGCCTGTTTGGAGTCGTGTCATGAGCGAGTTGACATTCGAGGAACAGGTTGAACTAGCTTCATCGCTCAGGTACCTGGTTGAGTTTGGTGCCCTCGCCGGGAATGGTAACCGTATACCAAGCGATGACCGTATAGCACAGGCACGCAAGATGGACAAGCTGCGGGAGGAGGCACGGCGCAAGCTGACCTCGCCCGCGCGGAAGTGGAAAGAGTTACAGACCCTTTATTTCTAACTGCGCGCAAGTGGCCGGGATACCGGCAAGGAGATCAAGTGACATGACACCAATTAAATACGTGGGCGCTGTTGTGATAGTGGCCTTTGTTATCTGGCTACTGGTCATGGTAGCACCTGCCATAAGCAGCGAACCTGTGGTTGTATACCTGCCCATCATCGCCAGAGAACAGGCAACAGATGGACGCAGCGTATGCGTTTGGGAAGGTGGTCCCTGGAAAAGCGAACCGCCTAGTTGCTGGTGCAGCTTGTACCCTGGGGAGCCATGGGACTACGTTCCCATGGGATGCAGTGACAGACCGTTCCCGTTACCGACGGCAACGCCATAAACGAGGAGACAACATGATGATCAAGCAATATGCACAAGTCGAACACGTGCGAAAGGTATTCAATGACGTGGGGATGGATTACCCCTTCACGCACATGAGCATCAATGACGACGGGCACCTGGTATTCAAGCGGTGGCTGCACACACGTGACCTCAAGGTCGAGATATCCTACATCTATGAGGAGAATAGCCTCATCGTATTCGTAGAGTCACGCTACTCGAACAAGTACGAGATGCGGCGTGATATCTGGTCAGGAGCATTGGAGAACGTACCCTCCGATGAGTACCTGCTACAACTGGTACGGCAGAGCATCACGTGGGAGTAACCCACGAGGAGAGCGAGTCATGTATGATCGAGATGAATTGATACGCCACGCGCTGTGGTCATTCGTGGATGAGAAACCTGGCATCTATGAACTACTGGACCAGGACGCGCGAGCCTGGTGGTACCACAAGAAGATGCGCAAGGAAGGCCAGGTGTCAGAGGCACGGGCACGTGAGCGCAAGAGTATCCTCGACCACGTGAGCCAGATAAGAGAGACTCTGGCCAATGGTGGGTACGCTACCATCTCCCAGTCAGGCGGCAAGTTCACCATGTCTATGGGCGATGGCTGCACGCTGGAAAGTTACACGCCACACGTGGTGCTGGCCGCATACCTGGCCGGTGTGCCAGTCGTGGACTTCCGTGAGGTCAAGGACTCCGTCGCTATCTGGCAGATATCTATGCCCGTCATAGGTGCCAGCCAGTACCCGACTAACAGCAAGATCCGCCTGGCCGACATCGAGTACGACATGGAACGACTGGGTGATGAGTGGCCTAGCCACACATCTCGTGTACCACTGGCAGAATACTTCAAGCAAGCCAGGGCTGCGGGCGCTGCAATCCATATGTTCATAGGCCCGCACACAAAGAGGGATCACTACCTCATCGACCATACGGAATACCCTGACTGGATCGCATCACGCAGGCGTGACATTCAGGATTAGGCGTGGTACACTTGTGCTACAAGTGACATGCAAAGGAGCAAGTGATATGAGCATGGGTAAGCAACAGGTAACAGGCACCATCATCACCATCGTCATCCTCCTGGTGGTTGTGTTATCCACAGCATACGCAGGTGCGGCGATGGTGGGCATGCGTGAGTGCCAGGCATTGGGGTTCGAGTGGGGGACAGTCACCCTGTACCCTGAGTTCGGAGTCCAGTGTGAGTATCGGTTACGGGTGCCATTGAGAGATGTGCGCCCGCCTATAGAAGGAGCAAGTGAAGATGCACAAAGACTATGATGACGACTACGATGACGAAGATGAGGGCGTGCACCACACGTACCTAGTACGCACCCAGACGTGGGTTGAGGCCACGTCACCACGCAAGGCAGGCGAGTTGGCCTTGATTAGTTGGCGTTTAGAATTCGAGGAGAGTGAAGGGCCAGACCAAATCGAGGTCAGGCAGTTCGTGGATACGGACAAGCCTTACAAAGTGTACAAAGTATATCCGAATGAGGAATACAGCGTGCAAAGGAAGTACGAATGAGCGACATATATGACAAATGCACAATCAGTATAAAAGTTCATGGGCGCAGCGACGATGTACTCATTATCTCAGACCAGGGGAAACAACCCACCTGTGCACTTTCTCGATGGGATACAGCGATCGAGTACGGTACCGCTACTGCGCGAGAGGTAGCCAATGAACTAACACGGTCATGGCGAATGATCGGTATTCACAAGGAGAAAGAGGCAATCCGGTTCTATGACCCGACTATATGGGGACACCTCGACTATCCTGGGTTTCATTTCTCAGTCCTGGCCATGGATTGGCGTAATGGAGTCGAACTTGAGGACCTTGGTAGGCAGCGCTGGCTCGTTTATGCCAACAAGCCGTTAGGTACGCTGGCTAAGGACGCCCAGTTCATGGATGATGTCATCATCTCCAAGCTGATGGATGACTATGGCATGAACATCATCAACTACCAGTGGCAGGACCATTCACCTACAGGACAGAAGTACACAAGCGAGATCGTATTCGCCAGCCCGCATAGTCGTCGCATCATGGTCGAATCGAAACTACATAGGGACGTGTAACATGCCTATCTTGACGGAAGAAATCTGGCGCACAATTTTATCGGGGTGTAGTTGCCTATGCCTGACTAGCATAGTGTCAACTATCTTATTCGTCTCTGCCTCCAGGCTCTCAAGTAAATGGAGTCAGAGACTAGGAGAGTGAGTCATGAATTACATGAGCCAGGCCCTCACTGAGGAGGGCACGAGGGTTGGCGGGTACGTGCTCGTGAAAGAGTACGGCTGCAAAAAGCCAGTCGAGATCATGGTCATCCGTGACCACGAACTCGCACATGCCACGTTCAGCATATGGCATGACCTGGAGGTAGCCAAGTTCGTGAGGTATGGCACGACTGGCATATGGGATGTGTCCATCTCCCTCTATGACCCGGACTATCGGGACACATGGGTGATGCACACGTATACCGCTGGCGGGAATAGGACCCCGCTAGAGGAACATGTGTACAAGGTGGACACCACAGCCATGCGACGTCGTCACTTCTGGTCACGCGAGTTAGAGGAGGGACCGGACTAATGCCACGCTACATCATAGCGAAACAAGACCGGAGGCAGGTCAGGCAGATGTGCAAGGACTTCCTGTTACTGCACCCACCAGGCGTGGCCTACACCTGCATGGGCGCACGGCAAGCCATGATCAATAGGTGGGGCATAGACATAGACCATCACGAGTTCGCCTATGCCATTGATGAATTGGTAGACCAGGGCAAGATGGATCGTGTACCTGGTGGTTATACATACCCGGCATTCCGGGTGAAGGAGAGTGAGTGATGTACACGATTAACGAGCGATACCAACTCAAGCTCAAGCTATACAAGAGACTGAGCCATTGGGTAGGACCTGACCCGTTCGGCCTGAACCTGTTCCTAAATGCACACATGGACCACAGGTTTAGCCCACTGCTCAGGTATGAGCTAGAGCAAAAGCACAAGCAAGTGTTCCCACGTCGGCGCAAGATTAACCTAGACAACCTGCCCGACCATGTGCGCCAGGCTGCAAACAACAAGGTCGTGAGCGTGGCCCTCGTCTATTACGAGGACAGGATCTACACATGCGCCAGACTCAAGAGACAGCTCAAGGAATTGACACGTGAACTGGACATGACCCCATATGAGCCTGACTTCCCACTCTATCGAGTATACCGGTGCAACCTATCAACCTATAGCACGCAGACCAACAGTCATGGCTATGCCCATGCCAATGCCAAGCAAAAGGCAGAGCTACTGGAGAAGTTCGGCTTCACTACTGAGGTGCGGGCAATCACCTGGTTTGATGAGTTCGGCGAGGGCAAGCTAAGGAAGGGATGGCCTCATTCATACGAGGTCGATTACCGCAACGTCACCTATGCCTTTGACGTCTACGCCAATTGCGAGGAGTACCACCTTGACGCATGTGAACGTATGGATGGCACAACAATGCTGGAGTGGGCGGTGGATTGTTGGCGCAAGGGCACCAATCCCAAGGTGTACTATCCCTGGTTGAGCGATGAAGTGTACGATGAATCAATGGCTATACACATGGGTAAGGCAGACCCAGATAAGTACAAGGATATGCCTACCTACCCACGTAGGAAGTGTGGCAAGCCCACAAAGGAGGCAACGTGACCACATATATTGTAAGCACGGATTCAGAACCCAATGAGTGGATCGTGGAAAGCACACGCAAGCGCATAGAAGAGGCATTGAACCGGTTTGTGACAAAGGTCCACGTCACGGCTGTGCCAGATATCAAGAGGGACACCCCCAAACAGGTATTGGTGTATGTGCGTGATGCTGTGGTTGTCGATGTCGATAACATCGAGGATGCACCGGCAGCGGCATTAGAGATTTATCGGGATAGCCTGAACGATGAGTTAATGCGTGTCAGGTTTGATTGCCTGTACTTGGAAGGCGAGGAACACAATGGTAGACACCACATGTGGAACCACGTCATCGTAGCAGGTAAGGAGGTAGGTATCACCCCATGAAAGAAGCACGTTTCAAATTGCACGTAGCAAAGAAGCCGGTCGGATTTATGCACGGTTTCGATATGCACCAGGGCGAGGAGCCAAAGGCACGACCGGGCCAGGTGTATATCGAACATGTCAGCAGCGCCCACGTTATCACCATCGTCAACCCCGAGGACAGGTGGTTTTACGGCAACCTGTACGCCGTTAACGTCACGGCCATTGGTGGGTACGATGGTGTGTATGCAGACAATGAGCGCGAGGCACTCGATATCTACGCCGACCACTGCCAGGAATTCAAGCCAGGTCTGGTGCAAACGGCCCAAGATATCATCGACGAGGATGGCGAGGAAGCGTACGAGAATTACTCCGGTGACTATGATGGACCATACGGTAACGAGGGCCTGTACTTCACAGACCGTGGGCACCCGGCCACAGCAGAGCGAGTACATGACCCCAAGATACCGCCTATCAAGCCTATCTTTTATTGCCGGTTCTTCCCTATCAGCGACATCCTGGACATGGATAGTTCGACGCTCTCAACAATAACGGTACGTGACTATCTGACATACCAGGCATTCATTGATTGCCGGGATCATTTCGAGGGACTCCACCGGGACCAAGACTGGGTTGTCAGGCTGTCAGACCTGATTGACGAGGCTCGCAGAAATCCAGAAAGCAACACGCTAAAGATTCATTCGTCAGTACATGCAGTAACGAACCCAGATGCGGGCGGGTTCAATGTATACATTATATCCCTTCTGGGCGCAGAAGAGGACTAGCACACACAATAAGGAGTGTGAGTCATGCAACAACAAGGCACAACAAGAAAGAAGTTCAAGAGTTTCGCAGAGTATCGGGAGTTCGACCGGGAACGTAAGCAAGCCAAGGTCGATAAGTTGGTTAACCGGGCACGTGCATGCCGTACGTTCGACGGCCTCCAGAAAGTGGGCGATGATGCCCGCTCTATGGGATTGTGGGATGCAGACCACGGCAAGATACGCCGTGAATTCAGCAAGTGCAACGGCCGATTGCGTGGACGCGAGGTCCCGGCACGATGGACGAAGGATGGCAAGGAAGTGATCGTCAGCGATGACAAGGTTAAAAGCATGCCGTGGATACGGACCCGGCAACTGAGTAATGAGGGTTGGCTATATGGAGGACAAGCCGATGACAAGCAAGCTGACTGAAGGACTACGTGTGCGCACGACCAGGCCAGTCCCGCTATGGAGTGCGCACTGGGCATACCTGTGGGAAAAGTACGGTAGTGGTAGCTTGAACCACGACGTCGATAATGCCCGGCAAGAGGGATATTACTTTGAGCCAGGCAAGAATGAACCGCTGATCCCCAAAGGTGCAACGGGAACAATTCGCGAATACGCCAGGTACATAACCGAACACGAGCGCCCACTTCCATCATTTATCACCAAGCTAGAAGGCGAGCGCAGACTAGAGGTGGAAAACGCCTGGCGCATAACCAATGGCAAGTACCCGATCATCGAGGAACACATCATATTTGTAAGCGATGATCCACCAGAAGGCGGGCACCTATCGTGGACCATGTTCGGCATTGACTTTGATGAATGGGGTATCGGCGAGAATAGAATGGCGGGGCTCATCAAGGACAGGATTCCTGACTACCTGGAAGTAATAGAGCAGACATGACCGGCTCGATAAACAGCGTAAAGATAATGGCCTTGGGCACAGAGATAGAGAACCAGTGGTACCCAACTCCAGAGTGGCTAAGAGTGTTCGTTGGCTTGGACATCATTGGCCTAACCTACATGGATGATATCTCAGATATCGAGTTTCATATTACACATGAGGGTTTGATCATCAACGTCACAAACCTGGATGGCGAGACAGTGGCCACGAGTAGTGAGACATTCCACGAAATAGTAGAAAGACTAACCGATCTGTGAGTGAGGTAGACAAGATAACGGTTACCCTGATATTCGCTATCGTGGTGACCGTTATCCAGTACTGGCTATTCTTCAGCCATTTGTAGGAGCGAACATGAATTGTGATAACTGCAAGGACAGTACAAGGGAAGCGAAGTTCAATGTGGTCATGTATAAGGAGGGCAGCACACAAATTGACGTCGTTGTGCCAATGTGTGCGGCATGTAAGGAGGCATTTGAATGGGGAGAAGCGCGCGCGCAAGATGGCGCAATGTCTCAGGCATGGCCTATCGAGAATGGATGACCTAACAGGCTACTTCACAAGGACCTACGGTCCATTGACCGGCAGTGATTGGCTACGATATCTTCCTGAATGGGAGAGGAAAGCATTTAGTGAAACGGGCTGGCGTGCATCCGACTATGGCAGAATAGGCGGCAAGGTACGGGCACGCACTGCCAAGCGTGTGCCCGCTGGCTCTCCTGAAGGGGGTAGGTTTGCCCCAAACGAGGTGACATGATGGGTAAGTTAAAGTTAGGTGACCATGATGCGATGGCACAGGAGATCCTGGAACATCTGGAAAAGAGATGGAACAACGATGCACTGATAAGCGAAGCTGATTTCATCGCTGGTGCTACCGTCGTCATGCAAGCGTTGATAGACACTGACGAAGTGTGGTCACCCGCTGCGCCGTGGGTCTGGATGATCATGGGTAACCGCAGCATCCTGGCGTACTACATGGCAAGACGTGGCAAAGAGATACAGGCCGCACGTGTCCAGGCCAAGATGGATAAGGACTTCATTCGCCGTGCGCATGCTGACGAGATGGCTGAGTTCCTTCGCGTGGTAGTCAACAACACTGAGCCATACAAGACGTATGACTACGACACGAGCGCATTCATAAGAGAGCAAGCATTGCACTTGCTTGAAGAGATAGACGAATACCCGGAGGATTCAGATGACTAGGTCTGATGCACCAACCCAGGTTCATACAGTCATGGACAACGGTACAACCCTGGTCCAGTATCCGACACTGGGTGATAAATACAACAGGCTAGAACGCTGGCATAGTGACCGCACATGGAGGATCAACGAACACAATAGCATATTTACTCGCCGGAGACACCTACGTGATATAACGATAAGCGTTATCAATCCCGCTGGGTGGGGTGCTATCTATGACGGCGTAGCATACAACTCCGTGTGCACCCTGGCATGCGAGGATGGTCATGTGGTGCGAGGCAGAATTGAGGCAGTGCCGCAGGAGATATTGGACAACCTTATCACATGGGGATTCACATTCCCAGGAGGACTAGACAATGAATGAGTTGTTACGCAGATACCAAACAATCAAGACCCACTTCGCCAGCGACTACGGTCCATGTAATCTTTCGGGTATTCAATTCGACCTGAAGGAGAACATCGAACAGGCGGAGTCAGAGCTACGCGAACAAGCGCCCGAGTTGCATGAGCTTAACCGGCAACTGCGTCGGGCACTTGACATTGTGTTCGATATGGGAACAAGAGAGCGCAACACCCACCCGACAGTCGTAGAAGTCGTGGGTAAGATGCACGACATGGCCTTCAGCACGGAACACCTGAACCGGGTAGCAAACCACCCATTGCCTGGCCTGATGATCAGCTATATGGCAGGTCTGGCCGGATATCCCAACAAAGATCCATTGGGACTTACCAGGTACACGGAGATGGTCGAGAAACTAGATGCACGTATTAAGGAACTAGAAGTGGACTCTCTGGATGAGCGAGACAGGAGATTTGTAGACCCAGCGAAAAGCGCTTCCGAGAGATTCGATAGGCTTGTTCAGAAGTGCCTGCGTGATGGAAGCATAGATCCAAGCGAGGCCGAGATGCTTATTCAGGAGCGTAACAGGCTACAGGCCAGGAGATGAGAGCGACTAGCATCATCAGCGATGGCGACGGTATCGTCGCCGTCGACTTCACGGAGTTGGAAGATAACAATGGCGTGAGGTCAGTACGTGTGGGCACAGAATGGACCGACGATATCGAGATCGGTTTGAAGAACGGCCTCGTGATCATCAGGTACTACAACGAGAATGGCAACCGCGTCGATAACGTGGTTGGCGTCAAGTCAGACATCCCATTCTAGGAGAAAACAATGCACGATTTAGAGAATAAGCCAGAAGGTTACGTCGAACTTAACCTCGACACGGTCACGATCTGCACTAGCTACGTGACTAATAAGCAAGCCTTCATATATCAGAGGCCATACACCGTGTATGTTGTTCGTGCTGGCCACTTCGATAGGAGTAGGCGCGACCCAGAAGCAGGCCCGCCAGGAACACGATCGATACGTGTGACAAGGTGGTATAGCAAGGCCTTACAAGAGGCACGCAAGTGGTGCGGCTGGGACTGGACTCCACACCCAGATAAGCCAGCGGATCTACCGTAATGGCAGAGATCAAGATATCAAAGCACTGTGACCAGGGCGAGCCTGACATCTCGTTAGCTGAGAAGTATTACAACAGGCAACGCTGGATCATAGAGTGTCCATGTGGGTACACGGAAGTGTATCTAGGTAGCAAGTCATTTGCTGCTGACTCGTGGAATGAGAGCATGTGGAAAAAGAATAGGGGTTTTTAAGATGAACACGACTGAACTGGTTTGGAATGAGAGCGATTACAACAAGTGGCGTAACTATCCACCCGGCGAATACTGGGGCAAGGACCTGACCTGGTACCCAAACCCACGGAACACGTGCTCATTTGACGTAGACGGTTATCCCGTACTCGTGGTGCTGAACACGCTTCCAATCGAAAGAGACACGAAAAAGTTCGACACCTACTACCGGCACAGTGGATGGATAGTTACGGTATGGCGTCCAGATCCAGGCATACCGATCACGAGCGCAGATGAAATAGTCACGTCACTAGATGACATCGACGCTGCGGTAGAGAGACTGAAAGAGATAGTAAATAACGCATGCTTGCACCCAAACAGCGAGCGGTTGCGACCAAACTACCCGATGACGCACAGGTTTAAGTGCTTGGATTGCGGGAAGGTATGGGGATATGACTCAAGTGGATAGGCCGTGGCAGATCGAGGTGCGGGCACCCGCTGGTAAAGAACAGAGGTGCACGTCATGCGATAGCATGGCAATAGTAACGGTAGAGATTTATCCCGACCCAAGAAATAAGTGGGCAAACATTATCTTTTTCTTTGTATGCGAGCAACATGCGCGCCAATTGATTGGCGATTTATCGGAGTTTACGGAGCAACAGGACAATGAGACTTAGACAGTACGCATACAGCTTTGAGTGGAAGCATGGACTTACAGCGTCGTCTATCGTGCACATGAGGGTAGAAACGCCACGGTCGAAAGAATTTGTGTCTGCATTGCATGGACCCGGCGTAGTTGTGTACGGCATGACAACGGATGAACCGTTCGTTGTGCTTGGCCGGTTTCCACTCCAACACCTCGATGCTATCGTGGAAGAAATAAAGCACGAGCGTAATAGATTATTGGAAGAATAGTGTAGCGTAGGTCATTGGTCGAGGATGTGATGACTCAACTAATTAAACGCGACTCATGGTTCTATAGTGACGGTCCAGTTCAGATCACAGCAGACACCACCATGGCAAACAACGAGGTGGTGCACCAGGTTAATGCCAAGTTCGGTAACGACAGTCTAAGGAAAGACGGGTTCACTTCCCAGAACGCTGCATTCCTGTATGGTCTGGACTGGACCATTGATGCGGTTCAGCTTACGCTTGACCGCCTGAAGGTTCTAAGACAACAGGAGAAAAACAGATGAGCGACAACAAATACTGGGTATGTCGTGTTGCCCCGTGCTATGGTAGCGCAGGAGATTACGACTATCACGTCGAGGTAGCACATGACTTTGAGGCCACAAGTCCCGATGCCCTTGGTGTCAAGTATAAGGAGCTTGGCGAGGGCGAGGGATATGAGGATCCGCGCGAGGCTGCGACCGCTGCCATTAAAGTTGCTGCAAGGTGGGCACAGGATGAGAGCGAACGCATCGGCCTGGCCTGGCAAACGCGGGCAGGTGGGTACTTCGGCGTCGTGGCTGACGAGGCCGATGAAGAAGAACTAAAGAGCCTGGCCGAAAAAGAATACGAGTCAATACCAAAGTGCGCCAGGTGTGGCGACATACTGGGTAAGACCTGGTATCATGATTACTTTGGAGAGGATAAGTATTGCTCAGAGTTCTGTGCAACAGAGACAATGAGAGAATTGGATGAGGACGATCCAGAATGGGAGGAGGACTATGCTTACTAAGTACATTTCAATGAACAAAGTGATCGAGATATTGAGGCAGCGTGTGGATATGTCCAATTGCGAGCAAGTGGCAGGGGAGTTGGGTATTCACAAGAACACCCTCTACCGGGTCATGTCCAAGAACATGCCGATAGGACCAAAGATACAAAAGGCCCTTGGTATAAACGTGTACATCGTATGGGTGGAGACACCGACCTATCACTTTGGTTACAAGGTTGGCAAACTCAGGGGCGCTGAATGGTACGAGGTACTTGATGAGGATTTATTATTTGGCAATAAGCCAGAGGAGTAGTCATGAAGTGCACGCTAGTGGGCAAGACGAACGGGGACGATATCGTCTTGCTTGATGAGTCAATGAGCATGAACGGGGAACCATTTTCGGGTGACGTGGTAGAGATCGGCGGCAAGGTGTGGGCCTATGGCGAGCACTCCCGTCGTGATGTAACGGAAAAGTACTTGGAGCTAACCGGCCAGTTTTTTAAGCAGTACACATTGGAGGATTACCTATGACCAAGATCATGATGTCGGACGGGTGGAACAAACCCGTACCAATCGAGATGGTCAAGACATCGACGAAGTATCTGGAAGATCAAATCGCTCGTGTTGGAGAACTGTACAACTTTGCGATGGAGCACGGCCAACCAAAAGGCGAGTACCTGAATACATCAGAGCAGCAGGACATAGACGCTCTGATCCACTGGCTCACCGAGATTCACGAGAAGGCCAAGCTAGATGACACGGTCATACTGGAGGTTGTCGAGTGAGCCAAGAGCAACGCGGCATGTTCTGCCATACCAAGGTAGTCGTACGAATCGAACACGTGCAGTTCGCAGATGATCCGATTGACTGGGTGGATGTGGCTGATTTTATCCGGGCCATGCTATACAAGGGCCTTGGCAAAAGGCGAGATATCAAGCGCAGGTACATTCATGATATCCATATAAGCGATTACGAGGAGAGCAATGATAGTACCGGCACCACCTAAGAAATACCTACAGGTAGAGGACCTGGTAGCAGGAGAGAAGTACTGGATTGACTCTGGTCTTGGCGGTGTGCATACCGTCATCTACGAGGGCAAGCCGGACGCCTGGCACAACTTCAAGAACACCAACCCGGAATGGCCAGACTTTTCGTTGGCACCAGAACGGGTGCCAACTTCCATACACGTATGCTACGACAAGATAGACACCATAGAAGAATGGCTTGAGCTAGGAGGTAGCTGGCATGTCAACAGCAGATAGCAACAAGGGGTGGACATTTACATTTAGGGTAGAGGATCAAGAAGATCCAGCGCGTGTCGTCGTGCTGGGCGAGGTAGGAAACGTCGAGGAGAACACGTGGATGGATGAGGATGCCCTGTTCTACATGGACGATGACCATGCCATGCAGATAGCAAAGGATGCGCTCTTGGATCATCTCGACGAAGAGCTTGAGGCCTGGTGGATCGAGACCAGGGACTTTCACCCTGATGACCTGGTTGGTCTCAACGAATACGACATAGGAGTATGGCTATGAGCCACTTGCAACCGCTAGTTAACGGGGAAATTGTGCGTATCAAGAGCGGCGGGATCGTGGCCGTTGGCCCGGTCATGTCTTGGTATGGCGAGTTCGTGCTCGATCAGGACGGCAGGATCATTGGCGAGGAAGTGGCGGGGATAGAGATGTGGGATATCTTGCCCGGCCGGGAACGTGTCGAGTACCGGTACTGGAAAAGCATCGATCGCAAGCCGCACGAGGTAGAGAAATGGATACCTGAATGGCCAGGCAGATGGGAGCAGATATATCCACATACGCTGGAGGGCATGACAAGTGAACAGAGAAGAATTAAATCTGAAGGTGTTTGAGCGCTACTTCGGCCGTGAACCTGGCAAGGGCTCATGGTCAGAGGAGCATGACCAGAAGCAACTTAACCACATTGGCAAACTGGTCGACGTCTGGGAGGAGAGCCAGCCAAGGGATTCAGGCGAGGCCCTGGATCACGCGCGCGATATGAACCTGCTGACTGACCGGTACTATGTCTATGATGTGTACTGGTGCTACCAGGAAGTGGGTTGTGACCCAGTTCAGGCGTGACGATGGCAATACACAGATATAGGAATCACCACATCGTCATCAAGCGAAACATGAGCGACGGGCTGCACTCTGTCCGGTACTGGCCCATTGATGGTAACGAGGAAGAGGACAGTGTCAGAGCAGGCGGATATGTGTCATATGAGTTCTGCCTAAACCTGGCAAAGGACAGAATAGACGAGTTCTATGACGACCTCGATATGCTAAGGAGTCAACAAGATGAAGAAATGTTTAACTTGTAACAACATGGTCCCGGACGGTCGAGTACTTAGCAAGTGCGATGGATGCCTGGCCCTGTATTACTATGGCCGTGCGCTAGATCAAATTGTGGAAACGATTGACGAGGAATACCCTAACTTTACGCGCGTCAGCTTTGCGCGTATTCGTAAAATGGCAACAAGCGCAATCCAAGCAGTGCCAAGGCGCAAGGAGGAACAAGATGAAGCACAGGGTTAGCGACAAATACTATTGGGAGTTTAACGGTATTCCGATCGAGGGTATCGTCGAGTACGTAGGAGCACACGGCATAATCGCCAGTCGCTACGCACATCGGCGATGCAAGGAAATACGGCAGGGTGACTGGGTCGATCTGAGCGAGTGGAGAGCCGCAAACGGATATCATGGTGAAGGCTACACATACTACAAGGACTTTGGCAGGGTTAACTCAAACTATGGACATCCAGAAGATTTGATTCATGTCTGCATGAACGCCGGATCTTGTTATCTTGGCCCGAGCGCAGACATGAAAAGGGCATACGTCAGCATGAGCGGCGGTCCATTCGAGACGTTCTGGCCAGAGGATCTAGAACCAACAATGGAGTTACGAGAGGGAAGATACTGGAACTTCAGAATGGGCTGGGCAGAGGGAAATAATAGCGAGCATTACCTGATCAAAAGGCCGGTGTTCAAATTGAATCCAGATGCACGCTGCTTTTGGAAAGAGATCGATGCAATGGAAAGAGAATTCGGAGATAGTTGGTATGACTTCTCCGTAGAAGATCGGCACCGCATGATGAACGAAAGGTTTAGCGTGCGAGATGTACAAGTTTCATGGGGTGAAAATGTTACCGAATAAAGTTACGGAGAAAATGCTCAAGACAATCTTGCGACGCACGGCTACCATGCTTGGTATTGAGCTAGAACTCCGGCACAACATGTATCGGAGATTGGCAGTGTTCAAAGTAAATGGGCCTATGCTTACGCCAGGATACCTGAGCAACCGGGAGTTGTACACCTGGCTCAATGGTGTCTGGCTACAATCAGACAAGAAGGAGTTATTCAATGGTAAAAGTGATTGATCGTCAGGACCTCATGCTAATCGAGTTTGAGGAAGTGGGTGACGGCACCAGGTACTACGTGGCAGTAGGTCGTTGGCCGATGAGCACTGATGTCTACGTAGCATTAGGTGGACGCTATGCACCGTACACAGGTGGTTTCTTCCCGGAAGGCGTGCTCATTCAGTTCAATAAGCTCATCAACGACTGGGCAGCAGAGCAGGCCGGACCAGATTTCTACCATGCGCTGACCGATAGCGGTCCACGCTCAGGTTTTTACTGGTATATGGACGGCAAGCAACGAGTGGAGCGGGACAAGGTTAACAAGTGGGACCTAACCGTGGCCTTTATCATTGCCTGGCTATACTGGCTGCACCCATCGCTAGTACAAAGCGAGCCAGCACTGAAAATTATCGGTGCAACATACCAAAGACATCACAAAGAGGCACGAGAAATACTGGTAGAGATTTACGAAGCTGTCGAACTAAGCCGACTGAAATAGTACCAAGGTAATGTGAGGTGAGGCTTGCATGCCTCACCTTTTTCTTATATAATAAGTATGGTACACCTGTACCACTGGAGTGTGTGAGTTATGGCCAATCCAAAAAGCCCCATCGAGTGGCTTCACGACCGTATCGCCTACTGCGAGAACATTGAGGATCTCCGCAGCCATACCCTGGCCCTACTACTAATGGTAGACAACGACCAGGTCCAGGACGTATACCAGGAAGAGATGGATCAAGATGGTTTCTTCGACGACTACGCAGATGAGCCATATGACGATGGCTCAGACTCGATAGACGACAAGGAAACGTGGGATACAGCGATCGAGTACCATCTAAAAACAGTGCGGAGGAAACTGGGCCGATGACATGGCAAGTAAGCACAATCGTCGAGGGATATAGCAGCGATGGTATTGGGGAGATCGAGGTCCACGGGACGGTCATCTCCCCTGGTAAGGATGACCCAAGCATACATAGCCTGGACATCAAGGAGGCAGCGAGCTACATCAATTACTTGGAAGAGATAATGAGCAGAGTACTTGAAGCCCATATCCAAGTGTGCGGTAACGTTTTTCCGAATGACGAGGATGACGAGAAATTCGAGAGCGCAATACAGGATATGGCAGAGGCATTATCGAGTGATGCGTGGACCCTGTTGAGGGCACATCAAGATAAGGAGACAAATAGCAATGGCGCAACTTCCAAAGTTTAAGCCACAGGAAACACCGTTAGCGAATTACCAGCAAGGCGCAGTCAACTGGTCATTCATTGTTCTTAAATATGGCAAGCCACTGGGACCAGAGCAGAAACAATACGGTCCCTATTATACCTACAGCATTGATGTGTACTTGAATAACGAGTACATTCCCCATCGTTGGTACCCAAGTGTGGATGAACACAGAATCATACAGCTTGCTGGCGCTGCAAATGGGGCAAAGATGGCCGTCACCTATGTTGTGGACGGCCGATCCAAGGGATTGGTTGCATTGCACCAGGGTGGAGCGAAGATTGAGCGCGGCGAAGATGAAGTGGATACGTTGATCAATCAGGAGATTCAGGCGTTACAGAATCCAGCAGCGCAACAAGGACCTATATCGAACGTGATCTTACCGCCCGAGCCTCCGCAGTTTCCGGCACCTGCTACGGCCCCTGCCCCACCAACCCCGCCGCAACCACAACAAGCGCAACCACCAGTGGCGGTACCTCCTACACCACCACCGCAAAAGCAAGAACAAAAACCACCACAGCCACCACCCAAAAATGGCGGCAGTAATGGCAATAGGGAAGGGTGGGAACCGCCAACGCAAAGGGTGTACTATCCGCTAAAAGAGAATGCGGAGTACAACGACTTGATGGATGCTGTTCTTGCAGATTCGGAACACCTTCGCAAGAAAGCGCTTGAATCTGCAATGGAGTCTCTGAAAGAATACTTCCCGGCCAAGCCGACTAACCCACAAAAGCTGGAAATGTTGCGCCTGGCCATTGATTACTCTGCCCCCTTAAACATGCACTTGCGTGACAAGACGTGGCACATGTGGTTAAAGCCGGGAGAACAATGGGTTCTTGGAAAGAAACCCTTATTGCCTGACACCAAAGACAACGCTTTAGAGCTTATCAGGCAACTACACCCAGACGACTTCAGAGTTCCGACAGGCCTAATCAAGAAATGGCTAGAGTATGTCGCTGGACCCATTGAGGATATCAAGGCCTGGCAACATGCCGGGAATATAGCCAAGTTACTTGGTGTCGACCGTGAAGTCATAATCAACGAGTTCGATGTCGAGCACCTGGTCACCCTGACCAAGGCTATTTGGATGTACGAAGAGGCAAAGGTCGAACTCGACAGTCGCAATGAGGCACTAAAGATAGTTGCGAAAGAGTACGGTCTGCCCGAAGAACTGATGGAGTTTGAGCCAGAGGATGAGTAATAGTGATAGGGCGATCATCGTACCAGAGGTGATCGCCCTACACCAATCTGGTGCAAGGATAACAAGCATCGGCCTACAGGTGGACGCCGATAAGCCATTGAGCTTCGAGGAGTGGGCCGACATTGGACCTGGTATAGGCAAAGGACAACGGGCCTATTCGTGGGCAGCAGGTGACTGGATAAACTACGGTATAGATAAGTACCCGGACATGTACACACAAGCAATGGATGCAACTGGCCTATCGCTAGGCAGGTTACGGAATCTCAAATCGCTATGCGATCGTGTCCCTCATGGTGTTCGTAATCCGAACCTGACCATCAGTCATCATGAATCAGTTTCCCCGTTTCCAATACACTATCAAAAGCAACTGCTTGACCTGGCCGAAAAGTTCAGCATAGACCGTGATACATTCCGGGAACTGGTCAATGACATCAAGGACACGTTAGACCTGGAAAAACTAGAGGCAAGTAATGGCCAACTAGCTATCCAGAAAAAGAAAGTAACGACAGATGTCATCGTCGATAGGGCCAAGCATGTAGCCTCCGCCTGGCGCAAGGGCCAGGGGCAAATGAACATGACATTGCACCAGGCACTTGAGGACCTGGCGAATGTACTAGGAGTTGAAGATGAATAAGCCCATATACGGTAAGCCAATGGAGTTAAGGGGTGCCATAAGAAACCTACAAGATGCCGATAGATTGCAACGAGTAGCGTACATTCTACGAGACTGGGTTGAGTTAACCGACTGGTTGACAGAACAAGATGTCCCCGACAAGCACGAGGATGATGTCTGGATGTCAACGGTTGAAAGGGTCAAATGGCTAATAGATGTCAAGAAAATTAACACACAATGACGATATAGCTTTACTGAATTTTATACACACCTTCAGGAAAGTGAACCAGTACTCTCCTACTGTTCGCGAGATAAGAGATGAGTACTTGCTGTCCAGCAACAGTCCGGTAGTAAACAGGATAAACCGACTAATAGAACTAGGTTACCTTGAGCGTGTAAAAGGTATCATGCGAGGGATATTTATTACCACAAAAGGATACCGGGCGCTGAAAGAGCATGAAAGAAAGGTCGAGGAATCAACTGACAAATCAAAAAACTATTCCAATGTATGGGAGACATAGTGGAAGAATACGGGTACGAATTCTCACCATATAGAAACTGGTTCGTTGTCCGTGGAAAGGACAGGTGCACGACAAGGGTGAGATACGATATGGAAAACTTTTGTTGGTATATCCAGTTCGATTCTGTGGGATGGCATACGAGACACCCAGTTTCAAGCCATGTAAGAGAAGTGAGCGAGGTAGTGTATCCATACGACACCTACAATCTCACGAGGCTCATCGCTGATGCGCTAATGCACAACTGGCAACCCAACAGGAAGAGATATAACGAGGATGGCACTCGAAACACAAAATACTGGTATGGGGTTAGAGACTGGGCGAAAGAGCAGACAGCCAAGGCAATATATACCAGGGTCAGAGAGCAATGGGAGAGAATATTTAATGACTTGTATGAGCCAAGGTATCTTCTCGCGCTAAAGTCAGTGTATGTAAACACTAATAGGCACCTGCATCCTGTCATGTCGGGAGTGCTGCATTCATCTTCCCCAGTGTTGTGGGAGGATGTCATCAAGTATCGTGCAGCAGCACATGCTATGTCGTTCTGGGAAGATTCGTGGACTAGACCTAATCAAAGTAACTGGACGTCAACAGCATATGCCACACGTGTTGGAGGGCTTGGCCGGTCCAAAAGAAGGACTATCATGAATTTGCCATATCCGATGTCAAATACTCTGGTCAGCAACTTGAGATGGATTCATCTCGACCGGCCAATATTCGATCGCATCGAGCTATCCTGGGCATGCGCCTTGTTCAGATCATTCGTGCGAGAATTTCCAGTAGACTTTAGCGATGTCGATCATCTAAAGCATGCCACGAGAGAAGATATCTCCAGGGCAGTGGACAAGTTGTCGAAGTACTACGATGCCGAACTTGGATACAGGCCAACAAGATCGAAAACTTTGATAGATATGGCAGACTTTATACGCGATGGGGCCAGATACGACATGCGTGTCATTACTGGATCTGATACGGTCAATTCGGCCATGAAGAAATCGGTTGACATTCACAGGGGAATGGCCAGGCAGGATGACATATATCGCATGCTAAACGCATACAAAGCTCAACAAATCGATCCAAGCACCGAAACAAAGAAGCCACCGATCGATTTACTGGACGATGACTGCATTAGGTTCTTGTCCACGGTAGAGGAGGTGTGGGCGGAAGGTGCGCTAATGAATCACTGCATAGACTCCTACGCAGACAGTGCGGTACGTGGTTTCTACTACATCTTTCACATTGATTACCAAGGAGAGAGTGCGACAGCAGCGGTAGAGAATAGCGGCCGATATGTCCAGTGCCTTGGGCCATACAATCGAGTAAACAAGGCGTCTGAGTATGGCCAGGCAGTGCTAAGTAGATGGATGAAGGGGTTCGCTCACCCACCTAGCTCTGTCAACTTTAACACACACTGGGTAGAGGATGCGGCTCTAGCATTACCACAAGGAGTGTAACATTACATGGAAAAGATAAAGACATTGAGCAATAGCCAGAGAGCGGCACTTAATACACGTAAGTTTAAGTACCAATGCAAGGACGATGGTAGCAATTGGGAATGGTACGACATTAGTAATCCTGATGGATTGGTCAGGATGTACAACCGTTTGTATGCCGCATACATAAAACCAAATGACATCGTCCAGGCTATGAAGAAGGGCTTGGAAGCAAGGACACCATTCGCACGGTTCCGGGCAGTTCCTATTGACGGAGAAAAAAGCTAGTGCTAGTATCTTTGATGGGCACGGCGTAAAGGAGAATAGTGTGAGTCAACTTCTGGAGTTTCCTGGATGGGATGCTCCGTCCCAAAATTGGTCAAAGCTACCGCATGCTTTCATCGATCTAATATCGAGGATGAAAGAGAGCGAGCTAAAGGTAACCCTGTATATCCTCCGTCACACATGGGGATATGGTAATTACGGGGACTATCAATTCATGACAACGGATGAGATCATGAACGGCCGGTTCATGAAGGGTGGGAGTCGAATTGATTCTGGTACAGGCCTATCTAAGAACTCTGTTATCTCGGGAATTAGAGCAGGTATTGAACGTAAAACCCTGGAAGAGGTAGTAATAGATAAGGATCAATCAAGAATCCGTAAGGGTTATAGATTAAAAGCAAAACCAGAACAGGACCCGGGGTTCAAAATTTGCACCTCTGGGGTTCAAAATTTGAACATCGATCACAATAAAGATACCTATAAAGAAAAAGAAGATCCTCAGCCTTCGGCTGATGAGGGAGAGCAGAAACCAAAGAAAGATAGCAAGCCCAGTATCCTTGCTGTTTACAATTCCAGGATGGAGGACAAGTTTCATGAACTGACTAACTTGCCACTTCCAAAACGTATTACGGCTGCGGATCGCAAGGCGGCAGGAGCACGATGGAACAGGCCCTTATGGGAAATCTATGACATGTTCCGCCCGGATGAGGAGAGGTTAAACATTGAAGTCAAACGTGTATACGAGGAAGAGACTCTTGACAATGCACTTGCCCTAATCGAGCTTGCCGTGAGCAGAATGAGGAACGAGAAACTAACAATGGATTCACCGGCAAGTATTATCAAAGTCGCTCGATCTATCTATGCAAACGAATTCGTCAATGCAGCAACGTCCAGCGACTTTTGGGAAAAGCATCTATGAGTGGACTAAGTAGCAGGTTTATCATGTACAAGGAAATGGAGGGCGAGGACACAACCAATCGACCAACCATCTACGAAGGAAGAAAGTATCACGATCTCATCGAAGAAATGCTGTCCGATGAAGATTTTGTCAGGGAGAGATTACCTGATGCCGTGGTCCAGGCAATGATTGTGGCGCGGGACACATTGTGCTGGACATTAGGACATGACAGCAATGAGAGCTTTCCAATAAATCTTAACAAGTGGGCGAATGACTTTACCGACTTCAGGGGTTTAGAGGATATATACGATAACTAGCAGGAGTGTGAGTCATGAGAGACAGGCCTTTACCATCGGAGTTAGCTGCGGTATGGGGACATAATGCCGACCTTGCATACCGTGGTAATGATGAGTGGTCATCGGCTTGCCCACGCTGCAACCCGGCCGGGCGGGGAGGGAACGATCCGTCCGACCGGTTTCGCATGTTCAATCGCGACGGTCCACCTAGAGGCTGGTGCCGCTCATGTGATATCAAGCTGTTTGCCAACGCAGATCCCAGAAGGAAATACAGCGACGGGGAAATTGAACAGGCCAGGGCAAGCCATTACAAGTGGTTACAGGAAGAGAACAAGCGACTACGTTCCAAGATACGCTGGCTGAAAGAGCAAGACTTCTGGCGTCGATGGCATGAGGACATGGGCGAAGAAGCTAGGGAAATCTGGCACAAGGCCGGGATAAGTGACACGCTAATCGAAGTTCACAAACTTGGTTACACGATCGATAGGTACGCGGCAAATGGTGGGGCCTTGTCTATTCCCTATATCCATTACGTGGATGGCTCGCTCGATCTGCAGACCATCCAGTTTAGATTACTGGTACCTCCAGACAAAGGAGACAAGTACAGGTTCTTCAAAGGCACAAAGGCCAACTGGTTTTACCCATGGCCACACGACACCATTAAAGATGTCGTCCTCGTTACAGAGGGTGCTAAGAAATCCATGGTGCTCTGGCAAACAATTGCCAATCTAAGCAAGTTTACCTATCGTGGGGTTGACATCACGGTCGTAGCCTCGCCAAGTAAATATGTGCCAGGTAGCATGCTAGAAGAGTTGGGCCAGGCGGAGCTAGTCATCTGGATGCTGGACCCGGACGCCTACGATAGGCCGCAACCAGGCAAGGAAACGGTTATCGAGCGCAATGCCAGTATTGTCGGGGAAGAGAAATGTAGACACGTTAAAACAATGGGCAAGATCGACGACATGATCTTGAATAGTTCATATGGCATTGATGGACACTGGATACAAAGCGTCGTCGAACAGGCCGAGCCGGTCATACCTTATAACCCGAATCGTCGGCCGACAACCAGGTACTTGTAGGAGGTACAATGAAACTACATTTCACTAATCATGAGGCTGTCGACATTGCATACGAGGCCCTTGAAAAAGCGACGATAGCGTACGTTGATGCACAGGTTAATTTGTTTGGGGCACAATCGGCGCTTGATGCTTCGGAAAAGAACTACATTGCCCTTGACAAGGTCAAAGGCAACAACGCAGAGCAACGTAAAGCCAATCTATATACGCAATTGTCGCACCATCACGGCAGGGTATATGCCGCACAAAAGGGACTCTTGAAAGCACAGCTAGACTACGACCTGGCCAAGCTGCAGATTGCTAAGATCAAATTACATCTACAGCTACAGGGCCAGATGATCGAGGTCGAGAATATGTTGTCGCACGTGTCCTGACAAGGGCATGTTTATCTCCTTGATGAGGGGTTGTTGTGTAGGCAACCCCTCCATATTCCTATGGCTAATATAAATACGATCAAGTTAGACGACACAGAGGAAATAGCGCTAGAGAAGTTTGTCCACACCCCATATCAATCTGGCCAGGCGCTAATCAAATTGGCAGAGCAATTGTACGGTACTGAAGGTATCTCCTTGGGCACTCCATTGCTTGATTACTTTATCCCACCGACCAGGCCGCACTGGACCAGGGTAATGATCGCCAGGCCCGGCGAACTCAAGTCAACCTGGCTGCGCATCATGGCAAAGATCGAGGCACAAAAGAACAATGACAATGGGTGGAACGATAAGTGTGTGGTTATCGTGACCTACGAGGCAGGGATAGATACACAAGAACTGTACTTCACTGACCTGGATAAGGAAAAATTCTGGAAGGGCATGCTTGAGCCAGAGACAGTACAGGTTTCTGTCAACAGGCGTCAGGAATTAAAAATCTTTTGGATTGGCGAATCGTCACTAAAGACATCCGTCACTGACGCACGTATGTCACCCAATATGGTGATGGCAGGTATCAGCGCAATCAAGAAAGCGTACGGCATGGCACCAAGCCTCGTGCTTTGGGATTACATTCAAGAGACTCAGGTAGATCGTGCCTCACTGGACAGGAAGCAAAAGATCATAGACGCGATGGGTGATGTTATCCGCATGTGCGACTTGCTTGCTATCCCATTCGAGGTAGCAAGCCAAGCCAAACAAACTAGCTTAGAACGCTTGCCGTGGCCAATACCAGAAAAAGGCGATAGCGAGTACAGCTTCTATCCAGAGCAGAAGGGTAGCACGGCCGTTGGATCGTGGCGTGTATGGGAAACCCACCGTGACAATGAGAATGTTCAGAGGAACGGGATTAAATTACAGGGGTGGAAAGAACCATTCGAGATGCACCCGAACCTGACCATACTCAGGTCGAGTAAGGCCAGATACGGGAAGCAACGCATGGCAGTCCCCGCCCTGGTGGATCCGGTAGCGATGACTGTGAGTGATTTACCGAAGGCCAGATGGCAACTTGAGAGGTGATAGTATGTATCATTACGACGATTACGACGATTACTACGACGACAGTGATTATGACATGCGCACGTACAACCAGAAGGTGCGTGACGACAACACCTGGCAAAAAGACAATGGATTACTAGAATTCGACGGCGAACCTTTTTTGCAATGGTGCGAAGAATGCAAGCGTGTAGTAACGGTTCGCGAGGTCGAGGGTAGCACAGTATTTGATAGGTATAGCTACATTTACTGTAACTTCTGTGGAGTGGGAGAGGATCAACTTAGAGCCCCAACTAACGAGGAGTTAGAATCTTATGATCCAAATACACCCCCGGACAACTGTATGGATTGCAAAATCAAAGCAAAGGATGTGCCTGATCCAAGAAACTTTAGACTTTATCGAATACCTAGACTCGATATGTGGGTATGCTTCGAGTGTTTTTTACGAGTCGAGAACATCCAGACATCTGGCCCCATATCCCCGGAAGAGGAACTTAAACGAGCAGCATTAGATCATAGTGGCAGACCATAATAGGAGATACAGTGAACAAGATAATTTTCTTTTTAGTACTAGCGATTTTGCTATTGGCAATTGGCGCTCCAATTCAAGCACAGGAACAAACACCAGAAGTCAAGCCAGGTATGGTGTACTACGGCCAGATCGATCCTGATCCTGGACCAGTGCCACTGTACGCGCCGGACAGCCCAAATTGGGAGCCAGGGCAACCAATCCCTTATTCCTGGTCTAACATAGCATTGTACCTGTGGTGGCCAAACTCATTCACCGCAAGGGCGAAAGATTGGAAGTGTTTAGCAAAGGCACGGAACCTTGAGGATTTGAAATCATACACACTGGAGTTTCAAGACTCATCTATCCCGACAAGTCTTGAGCACAGATATATGTTGGCCATATTTAACTTCACCTACTTGCCAAGGGATACGTCCAGGTGGACCCTCTACGACGGTTCGTGTTTCGTTCTTAACCGGAGCGGCAGTGTCATGTACACGGCCGAGATCGGGTTTCTGCCGTGGACTGTTACGCTGGAAAAAGGACATGAGGTTTTCCTTCCAAGTTTGAAGGGAGGATTCCATTACGTGATTGCTGGCAATGAACAAGAATAACCAACTACCTCTTGGAACGAAAGTGTACCTGAAGAACGGCCACGTGTGGCGAGGAAAAAAGGCAGAGATTATCGGGTACTCTGACAGTAGGCTTGGCCCATACTATGTGCTATGGGTAGAGGTTACCGATACGAAACGCAAGGCCGGAGGCCTATTCGTCAACGATACAGATAAGTACGAGGTGGTAGAGTAACAATGCCTCAAGTAGATACAATCTTAGAATACAAGGGTTATCCGTCACACAGATTCATGAGCAAGTGCCGCATACGTATTTGGATATACGGCCGTGTGGAATTGTCTGCACTTGTTATTATGAGTGACATGGCAGAACCAGGCTCATGGAACCTATCGGTTACAAATGGCAGTGATAGAATCGCGACCACGGTCGTCGAGACAATCCTTATGCCAAAGTACAAGATAGAACCAGGCCGCGTGATATGGGTAGAGCACTACGAACATGATGGCGAAAATGCTCGCGATCCGATTAGGCGCACCTCGTACGATACCGTGACCTACAAGTGGCAACAGGTAAACGGCCACAACTACCAGGCAACAGGCCCATCGTGGCAAAGAGTGACCAGACAATGGATCGAAGAGTTGATCAAGGAGACGATATGAGTGTAGCAGAAAACGAGATAGTCCAGTACGTGACGATAGCCGCAGATGACTTCGTCGAGCTTGAAAATCTAGCTGTAGATGCGCGTATCCTTAAACCGCTATTCAAGCGCCTTCAGGAACTCGTGCAAAATAATCAGGCGTTCTTCGGCGACCCGCCTGCAGGCGTCCATGCTGCAGTAATTGCGGTAAACAAGCTGGAGGACCTGGTTGAATTCTACAACTACAAACACGAAATGGACACAGAGCGGCCCAAGGCCTAAGATAACGCGGGCGTGATGTTTGTTCGTATGCTACCAGTCAATCGCTGCCCCATATGCCCCGTATGTGGAGTGCTCGTGAGAGAGTTTGCGATTGTCGGTAGTGATGCACCTGGTCACCCAGAATCCCCGGCTTTTTGGCCACCGGGTGACCGGGTGCTTGTACATCAGAGGGGTGCATGGTGCCATTTCAGAATAGGCCCTATGCACAAATTGGCCTACCTAACTAAATTGGCCGTTGTTCCTGGCTTGACCAGAAACGGAGGGTAACATGCTGTTACGGAGTTTTATATGGATTGCCAGTACAAATCATTCAAGACGGCCCTTGAACACTTGCGCAAGGCATATTTTGGGCGCAAGCTAAGTTATAGGGAAATGGCAGAGTTACTCACGGCATATAGCGGTAGAGAAATAAATAAGTCCCACGTTTGGAATGCCAGGTATAGATCCAAGCGTTGCCCAAAGGATATCAGGGCGGGCCTTGAAAACATAGGCCTGCTACAATGCAGGCCAAAGCGTTGGCGATTTTTCTTTGAAGTTGACGAGGAGGAATATTCAGTGATAGAGCAATGGTTACAGGTGAAGAACATCACTTTCACCCAGTATATGAAAGAGAGAGGTGGTCCATGGGTGGTGTAAGGTGGACAGAAGATGAGTTAGCAAGGTACCTTCAAAGGCACCCTGACGCTGCAGACGTGCAGACTGCCAGGTTTATCAATGCAGTCAACTCGGGTATGAGCCTTGCACAAGCAGTCGATAACTTCAGTAAGGCAATGGAACCGCACGCTAGGATATTGGCCATTGAGGACGGAGATGAGCCAGGACCAGACTTCAAGTCAAAGACTGAGGAGCGCGCCTGGCAGGAGTGGGTACCTACGACAAATTGCGTAGGAGCATACTATGAGCCTTTCAGGGTGTATCTGAATAGCGGATCTTATCGGCCGGACATCGTGCTCCGCATGCCTGACCGGGAGCTATGGCTAATCGAGGTCAAGGGATCTTGGAATGCCTACCAGTCCGGCCGGTCGAGTAAGAAGTCGTTGCTTGAAGCGGCGAAAATGTATTGGTGGTTAGGACGTTGGTTCTCCCTCCTCCCAGAGAAGAAGGGTGGGGGATGGAACCTGGAGGAAATAAAGTGACACGTTGGTTAAGTCTCCGTTTACTGACGACTGGTCCCCCGGCAAACTGTACAGGGTATCGCTCAATGGTGATCACATAGGCGCTGCCTCTTACGGTTTCCGGGGGAGTAGTCGATCACAAGAAAGATACTTCAAGGATCAGGAAGCGATAGACGCATACATTGGAGAGTTGTGGCTTAATGGCCTCGACGATATAACAATTGAGGAAATGAAAGAATGAGACCCTTAGATTTTCCAGAAGCAAATATAACATTAAAAGCACCAGACGTGGACAATATTGAAATACTCGATCTTAGGGTATGGTCCGACAGTCACCAGTGCGTTTCGTTGTGGAAGCCGACGCTCAGGGAAAGGTTGTCGATCCTATTGTTCGGTCGTGTATGGCTCGCGCTACTGAGCGGATCATCACAACCGCCAGCGTACATCTCGGGGCATAGAACTTATTTTATCCCTCGTGAAGAGATGGTCCGACAGTCACCAGTGCGTTTCGTTGTGGAAGATGACGCTCTAGGAGACCAGAAACAATGAAAGTTCACATTGAAACTACCATAATCAAGCAAAGCGTAGAGGACTACAAAGCTGGCCTGGGACCTGTTGGCCCAGCAGTCGAGGCTGACGTGATATTGACATATGCTGTTGGTGGATATTGCCGGATAATCGTGCTAACGCATGGAGACAGGATGCCAGCCATGGTTTTCGACGTGGACGCAGGCGAGATTGCATCCGCCGCTAACGCAATCCTAGACATTGCCAAGCACAGTGGGCACTTCAATGGATAATGCACGTGTGATACCTGATTGCCCAGAATGCGATGGCGAAGGCGATGTCATGGTCGGCATATGGCCTCATCCTAATCCATATGACTACAGCAGTTATGATGAAGTGTGGGAACCATGCCCGGTTTGCGCTGGTAAAATTGGCTATGCTTATTACTCGCAAGTTTCGTGGGAACGGTGTGTGCACTGCGGTAGAGTTTGTTACGGTATTTGCGACTGTAGGTCTGAGATAGTAAGGGTAGAGCGAATAACCTCATACTTAATCTAATAAGGATTAGCTAAAGTAAACTATGAAGTGGATTGTAAGGCAAGAAACTAAATATCTGGAGCTCGATCACGATGCGTTCGCGATACCTGGTGCTATCACGTTCTTTTCTCCGGCAAGCCCGGAAGAGGGATTCTACGACGATCGCGAGCTTAGGCCAGAAGAAGTAGCAGAGATACTGACAAGACTGGATGAAGTGTACACAATGATAAAGAGGTGGAATAATGCAAGAGCCGAATGAGATAATAAAAGAATCTCCCCCGAAAGTAATCTATCTACAATGGAACGTGCCACCTGACCCTGAGTTTGGCGTGACATGGTGCCGGGATAAACTCAACGATAATGACGTTGAGTATGTGCCAACCGCCAACGCCAAACGGCTAGAAGCGGCGCTGAAACAATCCTTAGATGCTATGATATGGTCAACAGGTAGCGGGGATTTTACGCCAGAAGGCCTAGCATATCAGGGATATTTGAAAGTTCTGGAACCCGCAATAGAAGCCGCAAAGCAAGCATTGTTTGAGTGCACGATTATGAAAGGACTTGGATAATGCCAACGATACAATTTTACGAACTAGAGGATATGATCCCTGAGTTAAGCGCAGTCGACCCGATCCGCATGACCAGGATAGTTAACCCGCTCGGATTCAAGACAAGGGATATCGCGATTAGCCAGGTATTAGTGATCGTGCGCCAGCATCAACACATGAGTGGTAACACCTTATCCTGGATGATGTCTACTGGCGAATACGAAACGATCAACGGACAGCCCGTCGAAGTAGTAGATGACGAAATCCGGGTCATGGCATGGGAAGAGGCAGAGTACGTCATCGACTTTATCTACAGTAGACTCCTGGCTCAGGACAATGGCTACGAGATCAAGCAGGGCCTTATATCAATCAACGACACCCCGTTACTTGGTTCGTGGTCATATCTCGATGTCGAGAATGTGGACGCGCACGAACTGTTAGAAAAGCACGTTCCTGACCAGGACATTGACGAGGAGCCTGCCTTCTAGTATCCTTACCATAATAGCAAGGGTATTAGTCGGAGGGTAAGTGACAAACCTAGTGATACATAGCCTTCATGTACATGGAAGCGGCGTCCAGGTTATTAGTGCCAAACACCGAACCATCATCATTAACAATTAGGGCGACCGCTGCGGCCTCGTTAGGTTCTGGGTATCCCATCTTTACGGCATACTCATCGTAGAACTTATACGAGCCACAAACTACGGCGTGTCCTGTCCTGCCACCATTATTAAACTGACGGTACAGGCCAGATACGTGTGTGTGGGCGGCGATGCCGACGTCGAAGTGCCTACCTTCCGCGTGGTCAAACTTCGCCGCCCACTCCACTCCATGAGTGGGGTTGTATTGAGAATACCCTTTCCACTTATGGCGCGCCCGCAAGATGAACCTCTCTTCACCCACTTGCAACGATACCTGGTTATCATACTTTGCATACAAAATGTCCGGGTTCATGCGCGCGTGAACTTCTTCCAGGTAATCAACCCCGGTCAACGCAAAGGTCCACAAGTCATGATTACCAGCCACGCTAAGTACCAACTTGGGTGCTAGTGCCTTGAGCACGCGCTTTACCATCACCCATTCCTCAGATATCGAGAACTCAGAACCAAGACGTAGATCCTTCAATCTGCCAACGATGTAATTGTTGAGCATATCGCCGATCGCGCATACATACATGCCAGGTGTACCGACGATTGTCTCGATATCCTCATCAAGGCGCTCGTAGTCGACATGTACATCGCCCACGTGTAAGTCAGCAAGAAAGACCAAGCATACAGGCCCATGAGAGAACTCTATTGATTGCTTATTGCCCTGATCCTTTTGAAACTTCTTGCGCCTACTCTTTACGATTGCCTGTTGCCAGACCTCATCCTCATCATACTCGCTGTACACCGGTTTCACACCATGTACCTGGAGAGATGGTTGAGTTCTGGCCTGTGCACCTTCTTGCTTCAGGCGTTCTCTATAAAAGATTTTCCTTACTTGATTCTTGGGGATACTCGGGAACTCATCGTAAATTTGCGCCCACTCTTTCACACCTTGTAATTCTAACTGCTTCCGTATTGCATAGATCCGGTGTCGCTCGCTTGCAGTTGGCAAGGTTCTTCTCCTTTCCATAGCCGCAGAACATTACTTACAAACACCGAATGACCTCACGTACATTGTCTGGACGGGAGCCAGGTTGATGGATCTCACTAATAGCTGCGCGCCTATCACGGCCCTCCCAAGCAACCAGGCCATAGCCTATAGCATAATAGTACCTTTCAATTGGGTTGTGGTCCATGTCTGTCCAAACAAATCTTATGACATTCTTCAGGGTTATTCCCGTGTAGAACGTCATCTCTTTCATTATGTCCTCTAACACCAACAGAGAAAGCTGACGGCCGTCTGATACAAGCGAGCAATCTCCCTTGTTGTAGAACCGTACGTACGGATACCTTTGATATGATTGTCCCTTATACATATATCTCGGGCACCACACCGACCAGGATGCACTCAACGTGTCACGTAATTCGTAGTACTTATCATCGCCCGGACTGGTGTCCACGCCACGATAGCAGTACTGCAAGTCAAACATGATCTGCTCCCACTCTGCGTGCTTTGCCTCGCCGTCTCCTCCCTTAGTATGGTAGACGATACCGTCATCGAAGTGTGTTTGGTGCCTTTGTTGTGGGCCTGGTGCCCACGCATTGCCATTGTCGACGGCGATCTCCGTACGAACCTCGTATAAAACACCCCTCTGTTCTTGATCAGTGAAGTATGGCATGATGTCGATCTTGGCCGGGGTTGGCGGAGGTGGTTGAGTTTTCGACGGATAATAGAACAAGGCCTCTAGCACATCATCACCAGTAATTGGGTAGGCCTCAGACAGCAAGCCGACTTTGCCCGTCCATGGATCTGCAATAGTGAAATCGCTATCTGAATATCCGATAATTAGAACCCAGTGTTGTTCCCATGCCTCTGTCGCTGGCTTGAAGTCGACACGGGCAGGCACCGGCCAACCACTGTCTATGTACCTATGAATCATGGGAATCATAGCCTCGTTATCACGGCTTTTATATCCCTCGTAAATCACTTCATATGGGTATGCTTTCTTGAATGCTCCGTTAACAAGGTACTGCCCACTGAAACCGCCAGAATCAACCATGAAATCGTTGAACTCATCGGGCAGCATGGTAGTGAACTTATAATACCTGGCAATCATGTTGTAAGCGGTTAGCAGACATCCCCAGTTACCAATCGTTTTGTCGTGACCGGTATCCTGGCCAAGTGTTTGACTCGCCCATCTAGCATCGCGCTGGGATAGAGGCTCGACGTCGAGTTGATCGGGCTTGAGATAGTGAGCCTCCCATGAATAACCATTTGCATCTAACAAAGCGATTGATTCTTTCTGACTAGGCTCATCCGGCTCAAACACCTTGGTGTACGATTCATCATTACCGGCTCTCATTATTGCCAGCATGGTGTGATGACTGGCAGTCATGTCATGCCTGAAATCATATGAGTAGTCAGCTATCTTCCCCCACTCTTCCCTTGTCACTTCTTGCGGTGCCTTGACTACAATGGCCTTATAATCGCCTGGATCTGGATTAGGCGGCACATAGTCTATTGGTTTCCATTTTTCAGATGGATTAGCAGCAAGATACGCGGCCAAGTCCTCTGACATTATCTCTAGGTTTACACCACCACCCACACCGTCCCAGTCGCCATAAGTCCACCATGCTGCACCTACAATATACGCCTCGTAAGCCTTCATCAGAGAATCGTACTTGGCCATTTGGTCCAGGACAACGACTTTGTCTGGTTGATATTCACCACCATGCAAGCCACACTCAGTTAGCGCCACGCCAAGTGGTATGCCCTGCTCTATGAGCCATTCAATTTCTCTAAACGGCCGATCTGAGTTGTGGTCCAGTGGCACAAGCATTGGATACCCATAGACATGACGGCCGTAAATGTGACCACCCTCGTAACCACGAGCAAGCAATGGGCCATACAGGTTTTTCCAATGTTCCATCCCACCAGTAGGTGGGTTGCCAGCAACGGAACCATCGTCTGGTGTGCCGGAAAATAGATTACAGAGGCAGAGTTTATAGCCTTCTTGCTCCGCCAATTCCATCATGCGCCATTCGTAGTTAATGTAATTTGGGATAACGGTTATGTCGTTGGCACCGGACTCATTGATGACGGAGTAAAAATCCGCTGGGTTAAGCTCCCATTGTTCTTCAAGCAACGGGAAGAACATGTCGGCTATGCCATAAGCCTCCTCTTTCGTAAGGCCTGGATCATTTAATCCCATGCCTTCAGGGTGATTGTTGTAGTACTTGATGTCACGAAAGACTCCCCACGTGTATCCCTGACTCTCCATCTTTGCCTCGGGGACCGCACCTCCCTCCCCTGTCGAAAAGGCTATGGCCGGTTTAGCCTTGCATACCAGACCATAGCCACCTCTGGGTCCGGTCTTGACGTGTACTCCAATTCGAGACATATGTTCTCCTAGTAAGATAATTGGCAGGGACAGGGACCGATATTATTTTGGTACTAGACCGGTGTCCAGGATGAGAGTTTTTGCCTGATCCCCAAGTCCCCATCCAGCTAGATAAGCGCCGAACGGAGGCATTAGGTTGATTGCCTCAATGTTAGGTGTCAGTATCGGGACAACCAACACGACGATAGCAAAAGCAACTAACTGCGGCCAAAAATAGCGCCAGTTCCATTTTGAGTCCGGGGCATCTGGATCGCGGTATCTTTTTAGGAGCCAGGGTAAAATGAGTTTTGCGAATGCGCCCAGGCCGAAAGCACCTACAGCTAACCAATTTATGTCCATAATCATTCTCCTTGTTAGCAACTTCCTAGCGGGCAACTGCTAAACCCTGCCCCTGCCAAACCAATAAACAAGAATACAAGGTTATTTTAAGAATTTCAAGTACATTGCTATTTTTAACGGTCGTTGAAATAGCCCTTACAGAGAGCAAACTGAACAAACGCTACCAAAAACAACAGTATCCAAATGGCAATGTTTGCCGGGTAATGTGGCGGGATAAGCAATCTTAAAAAGTACCAGGTAGATCGAAGATACAACGCCAAGACTATTAGTATCATCAGCGCATCTATCAAAAAAAGCGCGTGGGCCGCACCAGATTCTTTAACGCGCCATCCTCTATACCACGTTCTTATTCCAATCACTAGAAGAATTAGTGTTGGCAAACTAAGAAGGGTTGTCAGAATCAACGCCAGCGGCATTATTTGCTTCCTTGACAATGTTCCTCATCGCCCTTGTATCCTGTTCCATGAACGAACTAATCCTGATAATTCTTTTCCTATCTATGCGTATACACCGCAACACATCGTCAAGTTCACTTGATGCTTTTCGCCCATTAGTAGGCTTGCTTACTATCATGCTATAGTGCCTTTGTAACCAAGAACCAAATCTATTTTTTATCTGCATTCACGATATCATTACGCAGTTTTTCAAAGTCCTGTCTTAGAGAACTTTGCTCACGCAATGCCTCCATTGCGTCGGCCAGACCTCTTATAGCCGCGCTGTTGTCATTAAGCGCTTCCAGAGTTTTCTCTCGCCACTCGATATCTTTCCTCGTTGATTCCTCGTATTCCTTTCGAGATTGACGATAGAGATATGCTACCGCACTAGCCAGTGCCAGAATCACGATCCACTGCAGCGCCATTACATCAGTCGGTTGTGGGGGCGATACTTGTAAAAATCCTAATAACATTGCCTACTTATTTAAGGTGCCCCTTGCACCATGTATCAACTTTTCTTTTCGTTACTCTGTAAAAGTGAACATCTTCTCCCTCCAGGCCCGGTCACCTTCTAAGGTAGCCGGGCCTTAAATTTAGTTGTACCTCATCTGTGTGATCTTCATGTGCGCTATCCATCGAATGCTGTAGTTGCTTCCACCATTACGGCGTACCTGAATCTTTAGCGCATCATTCGTATCGTCGGCCACGACCTGAGCTTCATAAGCGGCGTCGGATTCGGCATTCGCAGTTACCGTACCTGAACTGAGTAATGTCGTCGTCCCTCCGTCATTTATGATGCTCACCCCTTCTATCGAGTAATCCCACCTCTGTGGCGCTCCAGAGGTAAGACCAAGTATCCTGATGTCAACCCCCCACAATGCGTTACCAGGAATGACCGGAAGTTCTGAACTCCCGTCAACGTACAAATCAAACCATGTTGTATCCGTATGTGTAGCGATGCTCCTTATGCAGAACACCATTGAACCCTGGCAATCTCCTGTGGTCCCGTACCCTACACCACCAAAGGCAAGTTCACCAGTAAGTGTAGTCCACACTCTCTCACCACAAATGATCGCCGAATTGTATCCATCACAATCGTTCTGGTTTCCGCCAAGAATAACCGCATTAAGGGCAGCAGAGTCTATCTGGTTATCCCATCCAGCAAATATGCCAGAATAATAAGCAGCGGGCACATGGGTTGCTGCGCTTCGTTCTAGCTGCAAGTCAACAGAACTGCCTCCCCTGGCATTACCGGCCGCAACACCTGGAGCAACATCATTAGCAGTCAGTACAAATGCCTCAGCCAATGAGCCATCACCCATGATTGCAACAGTAAACACGGCGTCCTTGTTCGTCGGGTCTGCCCACTCTGCAATGAACTCTGAGGCTATTTGCTCTGTGTCGGAAGCATCCTCTAGTATAAGGGCAACTCTCAGCCCAAAACCAGCAGCAACAGTAGAAGAGCATCTCTTTACAAAATCCCATATACTAGTAGCGACACTGGTTAGGGCACTGGTCACAGTGACGATTGTGAAACCATCGTCTCCAACTTCAATGGTGCTATCCTGAATGTTGGATGTGCCATTCCACCTAACCAGGTTGTTATCTGCACCAGATCCAGTAGGCCCACCGGCCGGAGCGTCAATAAATTCCAGTCCATCCGGCGTTGAGTTCACGGCCACCAACTTACCGGCCTGGCCCGAATAGCTAGATGGATCTACATCCGAAAGATTGAGAAACGAGGTGACAGCACCCGTGCTGGTTATCTCTGCCCATGTTGGCGTAGTGGCAGTCAATACCCAAAAGGAATTGTTATCCTCTTGCCTGGCAATCTTACCTATATCAGCAGCTACAAACCCACTTGCCCCAGTCCTTGCTGAAGCATTGGCATAAGACCATTGATAGACAATGTGGATTTCACCCGCTGGTATGTTTGCATGTTCTGTCATGTTATCTACCTGTTATCTAAATACTATCAAACCAGTAACCCCTCTGTCCACTCTATGGTTTAAGGTAACATCTGTCCACGAGGTCCACGGGGGTGCAGCAATGGCCACGATATTCACGTCAGCCGATCCAGCGGCGACGGCAAAGGTATTGTCTAACGTATCCACGTCCATAACATTACCATAGTTAGCATCATCTAAAGGTAAATCTGATACATAGACCATGTTCGCGCCATCGTCAGCCATGGTAGCTTTGGCCTCATACAGCTTCAGCACGGTCGCAGATTGAGCTACGGCATACAATCTACCGCCAATATCGACGATTGCCCTACATGGATCAACAAAACCATTCACTCCCCAAATGTAAAACTCTCCCTGCGCAGCCGAATAACCGTATATCTGGTCTGGCCATGTCGGGAAGTTAACCCCATAGGGCAGGCCAAAGAACAGAACACCATCTGGTGCTTCATCAACCCACGGCATAACACCAACATACGTGTCACCGGCCAGGTACTCCGCCTTAGTAAATGAATAGTCCCAGTCTGACCAGTAGTAAAGTGTGTAATCGTCAAGGTAATCTACCCTGCCAGTCTGACCATTTGGTTCTCTGTACAAGATATCGACGACATGAGCCATCCCGTCAACCCCATCAGAATAGGACGGCAAGCAAATAAAAACCCGGTTCCCATCAGGCTGATAGCAGATGGATGGATTGTGGCCAAACCTTGAAAATATATCGTCTGGTGGTTTATCTGGTATTGTGACAATGGAAGCATCAAGCAAATAATTTGGACTGGAGAAGCTCTCTACTACCCTGATGTACCTGGACAGATCCCCGAAACCGCACTTGATATTGGTGATAGCGGGGTCAGTTATCTGTACGGATTTCTCTGGGAATAACGAGTCATCAGACCAGTGCATGTGATCACCGACGAAACCCAGAATGCTGGCCGGATCCTCCCTGATACACCGCGCTGATGCTCCACTTGCTGAGTCCCCATTATCTGCAGAGACAGTGTACGGTATTCTGTCCAACGTATTGTTGACAGAGTCATACGAGAACATGTAGGCAGTGGCACCCTGTGACCTGGTATGGTAAAAGCACCAGCGATTGTCTGACCATAGCTTTGATGCGCCAACTATCTGGAACCATCCTAACGTCTCATCTTCCTCATCTAGCCATTGCGTTTTGTCTAGTTGTGTCCAGGTACCAATCTCCATAATGAAGGTGTAACCGAAGTAATCGTCCTGGAGACGGTTGGTCCAGTTGAGATTTTCAATGTAGTTAAAGGCGCACTTATTCCCGCCATCTATGGCGTTGCATGACACGTCTATTCCCCAGGGTATACCACCACCAGCAGTGCCGTCCAGGAACTTGTACGGTGTCGAGTAGTTGTTAGTCAGGATGTCAAAGTAAAACCAATGCCACATTCTGACATCATTGCTGTATGGCGGCCCTCCGCCACTATCATAGTTGTAATAGATAAATGCGAATCTGCCTGATGGAGTAAGGTAGAATGCGTATCCACTTCCAAAGTGCGTGGTCGTGTTGTAATCTGGCAACCACGAACTTGTGTATCTGGCCGTGCGCGATGGTGTGGTACCAGAGCAATCCCACTTATCTACTTCAGCAAAGTACCTTCTCTTTCCGCCATCATCCTCATTGTTAATCCGGCCAATATAGACGTTGCCATTTGAGTCTGCCCACAGGTTGCCCCATACGCCACCCGACTGGGATGCTGTATTGTGCTTAGTAAGTGTGCCCACACTCTCGGACATCATCGTACAATACACTGTGGTACCTAATCTATAGAACACAGCATACAGATTCGTGTCAGTCTTGATAGCATCGTGGCCACTCGGGTTAGTCGTATTTGTGTACACATTTGTGGCGGAGCTAGATTGTGGGGCACCCTTGCCACGATCGACGTTCATGATTACTTGTTGCCAATCATGCGTTGCCCAGTCATTAAACGTCGATAGCACCCATGCGACACTGAGTTCATTATTGTAGTTGGCCTGATCGAGGTAGCCAGCGGAGTTTGCTGCGGTATAGGTTACAAGCACACAGTGCTCGCCTGACCTGGTCTTGCTACTGGTGTAGCCATGATAAGTCAATGCAGAAGCAACCGGTGCCGGGATCTCGTTGTTGTAAGAAGGCTCGCCATTTGCCGGTCTAGGCAGTGGCTCGTAAGGATCATGAACACTAGTCCACATGGCCCCGGACACAAACCATGGCGGGTTTGTACTTGGAAGTATGCTACTCCAGTTAACACCACCATCCGTCGAGCGCTCTAGGAATCCCTGCCCTCCCCTATATAGAATGGCATCCATTGGGCTTGAGCTACCAGTCTTTGTTTTCCAGAACGGGTCCAATGTCATAAACAGGATGTTCGGTTTAGCACTGGTCTCAAACCACTGGTTTTCGCCTTCTGGCAGTATCTCTATCGGCATTAGCTAGGACTCCATACAACATCACCGCCAGACACAACGACGTCGCCACCAGATGTGACTATCTTGCCTACTGTCCACTGCAGTGAAGAATTAGCAAACAACATCTCTCCCTCGTTACTTGGTAATGGGAGCGTGCCTCCCCCACCACCAGATAACCACGGCCTACCATCCTTGTAATCGTCAATCATACTCAGTGTCGTATACGTATCTTCTAGGTAAAAGAAGGATGACGGAATACCACCATACGGAACGTCTGGATAGGCCGGACTACCAGGTATAGTCACCTCCGCACTGCTTGCTACACCTAATACGCCAGACGACGTGTCCAAGTAAATCAACACCCTTACCGCATTACCGGCACTGGGTAGGTACGACGTTAAATCTATCACGTCTGCACCAGAGCTTGCCGGAAACCACTTACGCTGCGTGCCATAGTAGTAAGTAAGTGGACCCACTGTAACTGTAAGGTCGGTTTCAGTGGCCACTGATTTGAATATCTGAATAGCAGAATGCCACACGAGAACCGGATCTGGACCTACCGTAGCCTCTGTCGGATACCAGTGATTAACACCATGTGGTGGACTTTGAGCACGGCGAATGTCAGTCACCGTATGATCCTCTAACGCGCGTGGGTACGGGCTGATATGCGCTTTGATGATCTCAAGTTCGTATGGATTCTTTGGGTTGCGAATCATGATGACGCCAGCGCCATCCCATACATTCATCCATGGAGGTAGATAGGCCTGAGCCTGGCTCGCGAGGGCACCCCACTCATGCACCCATACATAATTACCGGCCCGGTCTGCGAAAATGCTACCGCCGATTGAGAAAACAACTCCATGAACATAGTCCTGAACTGGCTCAAGAGTCAGCAGTTGCCTATTCCTCCTGTCCTGGAGTCTTACTCTTCGATTGAAATATCTACTGTCGTCTATACTCATATCATGTCCTAGGATGACGTGATGATCGACCCTGGCAATAGCGTCGGTATTTCAGACCAGTCAATTGGGGGCAATCCACCAAGAGTTAGATGTAACTCGGGGCAAACGGCCGTAACACCATCGAGGCCAAGGGCCTCCGGTTCCCACACGGTATTTAATGTCATGCTTCCAAGATGGACTTCTATAGTGCACTCTATACTGCGTAAGATCAGGGGTTGGTTAACAAAAATAAGAGCCTTCGGGTTATCTTCTGGCTCGATATTGATCGACCAGAACTCCTCAAAGTGCATGTTTAGAATGCCAAGGTAATCCCCACGCCAGGCGTGGCCTATGGTTGGAAATTGATTGTTCAGCTTTGCATACACTCGACCAGTTAGCTCATTCATGTGAGCCTGGCTACGAACTGTTTGGCGCTCGAAGTTGGATGTACCTTGCCCACCTCCCCAGTGCGGTACATACCATGGTGCCAAAGAGCAATAAGCCTCGACCTCATCATCTCCGACATCGCCATCGCCATCAAAGGTTCCATGCCAATAAATCCCGCTGCCATACACAAGAGCAATGTTTGGTTCTGGGCGCTCTTTGATTGATAACTCGCCACTCCTATCCTGAATATATACCTGACTGGCAGTTGGTAGAGAATCACGCTCTGAATCTGTAAGTAACTGTACGTCATACACCATGTGTAATCGGCCGTTACGGTCACACTTGAAGTGCGCCCTGATCCCCTCGTTTCTGACTATACCATCAATCATGGCGTATAGATTCTGACCTTGGAATTCGCCATATGGTCTAAGGTCAGTGTCCTTGTCCAGGCCAACGACTGGTATCGTTTCCATGGCAGTCGAATGAAAGTCCAACACGAACATCGCTGCCTTAGCTGTGGTCATCTGGCTATGATAATGGTGCCATTTTGTTGGACTTTGCTTGGCGTCAATCGGAATGGAGAACATGTAGTTGTTCTTTAGAATAGCATCAGCGCTAGACAGCTCATACGAATGAGTTCCCACACGCTTGGTAGTATCTTGGTCAACATCGTTTTCCCGAAGATAACCAACCAACATGTTAAACGGGTACGATAAAAAGCTGGATGGATAAATACTGCTAGAGCTTGACACCTTGCCAGGATAAACCGTAGTCGAGGCAAGCGTTACACCGTTGTACCTCCACTCCAGTACACCGCCATTGCAATCGACCAATGCAGAGTTAATTGTGGGCGATGTGGCCTGCAGTATCCCGCTTGTCACTGTCCCCGTAACAGGAGTCGGAGTACCGGCATTGATGACCACGTCGAGATCCACAGTTGTGCCATTAGACGGCACAGCATCTTGTATCCTTAATCCAGCGGCAAAGGTAGTTACTACATCGCACGTGGTACTACTGGTCACACGAACTCCGACATCTGGTGCCACAAATAGGTGATCGCCTGAGCGAACCGTGGGAGTCCAGCGATGTTCGGTAAATTGACTACCCATCACGGTCTCTTTCCAAAGCACGGCGAAGGCCGTGTCAATCATATCTTCGCCAGATCGATCGCCAGTAAATATCTCGTCTAGCCTACGATTCATGTCGATACGTGCAGTTAGCCCGCCATTTTCAAAGTCATCTGAGAATTGACCGGACTCGAAACCCTTGATCGGATAGTTGCCGTTGGCACTAACTGGATCATGGGACATCACGCACGCATGATGCACACGACTATTGGCGTTGCTATCAGTAACAGTCATCTTCAGCCAGTAGTACTGTATGGTGGTATCGGTAACCACGACATAACCCTTTCCAGTCGAGGTGTTGAAAGTTACAGTGACGCCAGTAGTTGGATAGACGCTTAATGCGTATGAAGAGATCGAGGCACCAGGTGCCATGGCGTAGCTAGGTGTCAGGTCTACCCAGAATGTTTGCTCCCCATTACGTATAAACCCAGCGCGATGCGAGATGATATAGTCTACGACTGGCCTGATTTCATCAGCTTCAGTCTGGTTAACGTACGTGTCAAATACGTCCTTGTAGAACACCTCATCTGTGCCCATAAGCCCTGTCTGACCAAGCCACGGGTACTTAGCAGCAATCGGATAGTCATGAACAAATGTAAGAAAAGCGCCAGGCCCAAAGGCATAACCATGCCAGGCAACGTCGACCGTGCCTGTTACTCCCCCGTCCCCGGATGTGATACTCCTAATCCTAAGTACGCCAAGATCCTTTTTGCCACTGTTGGCACTGACCCAGACAACTTGACCGGCCTCAATAGCAGAAAAGTCAAGGCCACTACCAGTGTCGAAGCTAATTGACGTAATTCCCCTAGCTGCAGACGATGTGACCTTGGCCGTCCACAGCGTTCTGAACTTTGCGACGGATAGATAGAACGTATGTCTTGTGAAACCGGAGCGGATATTAACATAGTCGCCTGAAGCAATTGAAGTGGTCATAGATAAACGGCCGGATCATTAACTAAAACAACGTTATTAAGTTTAAGGGAGACAGTCGAGAATACCTGGATACCATAGGCGAACGCCGGAACATTTGGTGTCGGATCGGTAACGTCTGGCTTACCCATCAGGTCAACCCACCTGACTACCGGGTTATTGGTATCCCACCATCTGCCCGTGAAGTACATATCCGATCCAATAGTAGCGGCAAAGATTCTCTGGAATACGGCAAGTTGCTGTACATCCACTCTGGTCCACAGAACCTCATATGTCATGAATCCCTCGCGACTGATTCCACCCTCAGCGTCATTTGTCTTTTCTGAATAATCGCGCGGAAAGAACTGGACGACCGGGGGCAAGCCAATCACAGGAAGCGCGCCACGTTGCAAGCCAGCCAGCGTACTAGACATTCTCCAGTTATATAATAATGACGTCATCTCTAAGCACCGTAGCTAAGTAACTCCTCAGTAACAATATGTCTCATCAAGGTTCTCTGGATAGGATTCATTTGTGTTGGATCACTCGCGTAAATATCCGCGTTAATTGTTTTGCTGTTGTCTATGCTTGATATCCCACCGTTCAACAATGGAGATGATAGGTAAGCCTCCCTAGATGCAATGATACCGGCACGTGTAGCGTAGAATGGTTCTGCCCCACGCTCGTTAATGCCGTAAATATTTCCGCTTGTTACAAACCCGCCATGCTGCCTGTAGGTTAGACCATGGCTACCAGTAGTATAGCCTTGTGAAGCAACGTAGTCGGCATAATCACGACTGTATGGGTTATCCACTCTTTCGTTTATATTAGTGCGATCGCCAAGCCCGCCACTCCCGTAACCGCTTTGAGTAAGAGACACGCCATTAGCACCAAATCCGAAATTGCTCTGGACCATGCTCCTGAACAGGCTACCTTCCCTGCGCCATATCTCATATTGCTGCTTGATGATATTTGTTTGCTCTTTCAGCTTAAGGGCCATGTAATCCGTTTCAGCATCCTTCCATTCTTTGACGATGTCGTACTCATCAGACAAGCTGTCATCGAGTTCCTCTCTTCTTTTCTGGAAGTTGTTATCTAAATCGTCCAGTGCACGAGACTCATTCCTCTCGATTGCCTCGCGCTGCCTGCGATATTGTTCGTCGATCTGGTTGTACTCAAAGTTATACTGGTCAATCAGTTCCTTGCGCCTTTGTTCGTCAGCCGCCCTGATATCATCTATCTTACGTTGCTCGGCAAGGTCGCTATCCCTGACTGCCCTATCAAGCCAGATTTTAGCCTCTTCCCTTCTATTCTCGGCCGAATCCTCGGCCTCCTCATCCTGGCGCTTGCGCTGCTCTTTGGCCTGGTCGAGTTCAAGCTGCATTCGTCTACGAATCCTGAGCAAGGCAACCGCATCATTCCGACGAATAGCCTCTTCAGCATCTAGGTCGAACTTAGCCCGAATATCTTTTAGGCGCTCCCTGAATTTCTTCTCGATATCTAATTTCTTATCGTTGGTATCACGCTCGATATCGAGTAGCTTGTCATTGTACTTGGTTAAGTTGTCAATTTCCTTGCGATCAAAATTCAGTTCGTTTTGTGCAAGGTCAAAGTTCAGCTTATCAGTAAGCTGGAGCATACGCTGCATATGCTTTTTGAAGAGATCCTCGCGCTGTTCAGAGCGCTTTATCTCCGCATCAATTTCCTGGCGGTCAAACCTGGTACGTAATTGCCCCTCTTGATGAGCCCGATCCCTGGCAAACTTACGCTCTGCCTCATCTATCTTTTCCTGAGCTTCAGTAGCCTTAATCTGTAATTGCTCGTATTCCCTTGCCTGGGCAACAAGTTGCTGGCGCTCATCAATTAGCTCGCGAGTTGCATCGGAACTTTCATCCATGGATTGCCCGGCCCGCTCCTCTGCCTCCGCCAGTCTATCAGCGGCGTCTGCAGCGTCATCAGTGGATTCGTGCAACTCATCCATATAGGCGATAAGAGCACCAATACCTGGTGCTGCCTCAGATGCTTCTTGCAAGCTCTCCAGGAATTCAGACCTGGTCAACCCCTCCTCTGATCTCAACTTGCCTACCATCGTTATTAAATCACCAATAGCTCCGATAGGCCCGGTGGTTTGTGCTTGCGTGGCTCTTGTCGCAGCCTCGCTGAACTGCCCAAGATCGACATCAGTACCAGGAATCTTGATAGCCGCAATGTCTGCGCCTATGCTTGTGATACCGTCAAGTATTTGAAGGACTTCCCCCAGTTTTTCAGCCAGGTCACCGACAGCAGCGGTTAAATCGACCATCACGTCAACAACCGATCTGTCATCTGAACTTAGTAAGTTGCCTACCTGCTCAAGGGCATCGCCAATTCTCTCGCCAAGTGTTTCAAACTCTATACTGAGTTCCTGTATATCTGTATCCGTCACATCGCCGACAATACCTTCTAAAATCGTTCCGATTTCGTCGACGACGTTTGCCACAGTTGTGCCAAGACTCTCGAAGAATGATGTTATTGCCTCGCGCCTGTCCTCGAATATATCGAATAGCTTACCAAGCGATTCACCAAGTGCATCAGCAACCGGCTCACCAAACGTGATTTTGACTTGCTCTTTAATAACCTCGAATCTACCTTGTAGTAATTGAAGAGAATTCGATAGCGTATCTATGCTTAGGCCCCTAAACTCTAGTGCTTCCCCTAAACCTTTTAAGACACCAGTAAACTCGCCATACGTTTCCTGGTATGCCTGTATTTTACTAATCTCGAATTCCGTTAAACCAAATCGCTCAATTAGTGGTCTGAAATGCCCGCCAGCAGCTTGTTTAATTGCATTGGCTATAGCATCCTCTGTCTCCTGGAAAGCATGGGCCAAGGTACCAGCGATTTCAGCAGCAGTCTCGACCTCTTCTACATCCTTTGCCAGTGGAACGATTACCCTTGCAAAGTCTTTGGTTAGATTCAGCCCAACTTGTTCGGATAAACCGAACAGAAGATTCCGATAGCCTTCGCCAAGGTCTGGGGTACGTAGGAAACTACCTAACTGAATATCAGTTACTTCAACCGCCCTAGCTGATTCAACAGAACTCTTGGTAAACTGCGCGAATGCACTAGCTGCTTTCTTGGCAAGCTCTGCTAAGGTTTGTATCAACTTAACTACTGCGGCGGTAACAGCAGCAATCGCCACAACGCCAGCAATAGCAGCGGGCGGGATACCACGAAAGGCATCGGCGATCCTGATTGCTCCGCCTACACCTCGCACGCCAACACGGTCAACGGCATTACCCAGCTTCCATATGGATACCTGTGCCCTATCCGCATTGGATGGGATATCCTGGCCGTACAGGTCGGCCACTCTCCTGGTCGAGTCTTTTAGTTTATCCTGGGCATCCTTGAATTCTAGCGCGGAGGTCTCACCTCTATCGTAAGCGTCTTTTGCCTCAGTTCCAAGGCGCTTGAGTTCTGATGCAATGGCCCTGACTTCTGCATTGTTACTCTTTAGCAAGGCATCAGCGTCTTTCGTGTTCGATTTAAGTGTTTCGTACGCTTGTTTGGCATCGAGTTTTTTGTCGATACTCTCAATAGCTGATACTTGCTTAGAAGTTTGCTCGACGCTTTCTGTAACCTCTTCCGCAGCTTTGGCCTGGTCTTGATAGGCTTTAACCTGTAACCTTGACTTAGCGAGCGCATCATTTGCAATTTGTAGCGCCTCCTTCTCTGTCTTGGTTGCGGTCTCTTTATTCTTTGCCGCATCTATCGCGGCCTGTGCCCGTTTCTCCTCTGCCTCAATATTCTTTTGCGTTGTTTCATCAAGTTCACCGGCCGTCGCCGCTTGTATAGCACGTATCTGCTCTAACTTTGCCTCAGCAGCCTTTAGATTGCTGAGGCCTTCGCTTGTAAAAATCTCTGGCTCTTTAATTCTCTCGAACTTGGCAACTTCCGCCCTGAGTTTTTCAAACTCTGCTAGGATCTCTGGCTCTTCGCCAGGCACATCAAAAAGAGAATCAAGTCTTGCCCTTATGTTACGGCCAGCCTCGGCAACAATGTCATCGACACTATTCATCAAGCGTTGTGTTCGCTCCCGAAGTTCTGGCTCGCCAGCCTCGGCAAGCAATGCCTGGTTTCGGCGAACCAAGGCCTGTCTAGGACCACCTACACCAGGTTGGCCCATTGCGCCAACAAACTGCACTTGTTGCTGGTGCGTTGCTTTCTTGACAAGGTTATCCATCTCCACGCCAAGCTGCTTTAGTTCCTCCTCTAGCTGATCAACCGGCGTTAAGTTGTCGGTCATGGCTTGCCTAAGCTGCTCTCTTAGTACGAGAGCACGCGCACTTACCTCACCAAGGCCACGTTCAGCCAATCGCGTGAGCCTATCCTCAAGTGCTTTAGCATCGCCCTGCCAATCAGAAAACCTGCGTTGTCCAGCCGGTTCCATACGCTGTGCCTGCGCAGCAGCAATAGCACGCTCCTCGACCTGCCTCCAGCTATCGGCTAGTTTCGCAATCTCTTTCCTGAGTTCGTCACCACTTATTGAGCGGTCATTAAGCAAGGCAATTAGATCGGCACGTATTTCTGCAGCACGCGCGGCAACTTCTCCCCTGCCCCGTTGCATCATGTCAGCTAATTTCTTTTTCAGGGTTTCAGCGTCTATCTGAGCAATATCGCGATCTATGATGTCGCGTAAAACGTTTCTCGGTACGTTTACTTTTACATCGCCATAGTCTATCCTGATGTCCTCGATATCCCTCAGTTCTTTTTCGAGCACGTCTAGCGACTTCGCGGTTTCGAGTATAGTCTCCTTGAACTTGTCGTAACTCTTGCGCATCTCAGGTGTCATCTGAGATTCACTCATGCTTTCCAGGGACTCGATTAACTCCTTGCCAGTTCTGATAATCTCATCGAAAGATTCGCCCATCTTCTTTATGCGATCGTCAGACGCCTTTACCATTTGTTCCGTGCGAACAACGATGCGCTGTAAGGCATTCTCGACTTCACTGATATCTAATGTTGCACTTAGTGTAAGTTCTTCACCGGCCATCGACTAAATACCCCATAAGTGTATCCGCAGCTTCCATCTGCTCTTGTAGATAATTTATTTCTTTAACTAGCGGTTGTGTGGCACCGTACTCTCTTACATACGAAACCAACGATTCCATTTCTTTTGCGCTAGACTTAACCACCTCTTGGAGTCCAATGATATGCGAGCCAGCGTCAATTGGGCCAAACCCCCCGGCAACCCACATCAAGAAGTTAACCAGTTCGCGAACCTCTGGTGGATCTATCTTTGTTTTTAGTATACCCTGAGCACGAACGTCAAAAGACCAGCGATGATATCTTATAAGGCATTTTGCAAGATAGATTTCGCTTGGCCTTAAATCACTGTTCTCAACTTTTGGGAGCTTGTTCATAGTATTTTGTCCCTCGACGCCAGCCAGACCTCACCCATGAACGAAACGTACGTACACCAGGCCAGATTTTCCCCATGCCAAAGGTGTCACTTCCCGTAGCCATCATTGCAAGCAAACCTGTGGTAAAGTTCCTGGCCTCGATATCGCCCAGGGTTACCTGGTACATGTACGGGATTGCCTTCCACTCTGCCCCACCAGGAACCTTCTCGGCAGGGAAGTATGTGCCAGGGCCAGTGATCATCCCACCCTTGCCAGTACGTGGGTTATATACACGCATTGGCATGCGCTTATCCCTCTCGAATTTTTGTATCGCCTGTCCACGTGGGCTAATTTCCGTAGTGTATTTCGCTATTATGCCCTTGACGTATTTATTGTACTCCTTCATAAATTCGTCATATTCGCCCTTAGACATGGTACCAATTGGCTTGGACCCGATCTCCTCCGCATAAGCACGCTTTCCTTTTTGCGCACCCTGTGGAATTGGGAGAGGTCTCTTGAGAACAGGATACTTGATTCCTTTAATGCCGACCTTGCTTGGGGTGATATTTCCCTCGACATCGGCTTTTCCACTTCTCCTGGCACCAAAGTCAATGGCATTAAACCTTGCAATCAAGTCATCATCGCCGATGATCTGTACCCTGACAAAGAAACGTTTCGTGCTGGGATAGTAACGCACACGACCGGCAAAGCGCGGAGCGTTTTCCCAGGATGCAACGATCGCGTTGTATCCACGCTCCCAGATACCGACCAACTTTGTCATCTCCTCCTCTTCTCCGCGAAGGAAACTTTCATTGAACCGCTTCATGTTTCTTCTAAAAGCTGTTCGCTTCCACTTTATCTGGGTCTTTACCGTCATCTACCGGCCTTGGCCTTTGCCTCTTCTACTTGTGCATTAGTCTCTAGTGCTTCTAGCATTTTTGGCAAAGCAACGCTTGCTACCTTGCGCAAGCGTTCGTCGAGTGGTAAATCGCCCCACTCATCCTCGGTTCTGTAGCTATACCTAGCCATCGCATCATGTTCCCACTGGCGCAAGAGATCGGCTTTACCATAACCTTTGCTCAAACTATCGACTGCGTCGAATATCTCCTGGTCCTTAAACGATGCACTGAAGTGATCGCGAAACACTTGGGCCAAAAGTTCTTTACTTATTTGCGGAATACAGGCAGCGTGATATATCTTTGCCCAGTCCTCCTCCGTCGAGATACGATCTATGTCCTCTGGATCTATGCAGTTTTCAGCAATGAACCGGGAGCGTTCCCGGATGAACTCGATCGTAGTCGGGAGACGGGCAATCACCTCGTAACCTACCGCAGCTTTGTAGGTCTCGAACTCCAGGAGATCCCACCACTCTGGCGATTCAGGTTCTATCTCGCTCTTCGGTACACCAGGATGCTTGGGCGGAGTTGACCTGGCAGATGTGTCATACGTATCCTCGACCATCTGCGCGTGTGGACCGCCAGAACCTATCTCGTACGAATAGCGAAAGGGGCCGGGCAACACCGGCCCCACACCATCTAACCCAAAAACACTAAGCCTGCGTACCTTACAAGGTTTGCCATCAGATAGCGTAACCTCGCTATAAGGCATGGTTTAGCAGCCGACTGATGTTGGGGAGGCCCGGTGAATTTGGCCGTAGCCACCGCTGGCATCGCCGACCATGTAGTACAGGTTATCATCCTCATCCGACTTGTAGCCACGGTTGAACCCGGCATTTGCCGGAGCAGCCGAAACCACGCGCCAAGAATTACCAGCGTCGTTTGAGTGATAGAGATATCCAGTACCAGGCGCAGTGTCGTCGGTAACCACGTAAATGTGATTGCTGTCACCTTCTGGCATGAAGATGTCAACCACCTTCGCCGTTGCAGCAATGCTGGTGAAGTCTTTCAGCAATGTCCATCCACCTGCGGTTGCACCCTTATCCGTTGAAACGTATAGGTCAGTACCATTTGCGGCATACAGATTGCCCTCGTTGTCGATAGCAAGTGCGCTGAAGTCACCACCACCGCTCGGGCCATTCAGTAGCTCGAAAGTACCAGACCGACCACGATCAACCATGATTAAGTTAGTCTCGCCAGCAATGTAGACGTCCTCGCAATCCTGGCCGAAACCCTTGGCAATCGCGGTAATCGCATCACCAGACCCGGTGACTAACTGTGTCCAGGTCTCGCCTTGGTCAGTGGATATATAAAGGTCATCAGCAGTGGCACCGCCAGAAACATACAGGCCATCGTACCACAGCCAGGCAACACGCCCGACAATGTCAGAGGCAGTCGCGTTAATGGCTACCGTGGTCCACGTTGTTGCGGCCTCATTACCGAACTGGACATCACCGTAGGCGATCTCCAGGCCAGCGGTTCCAACACCGTTGCCCCAAATGACGCGCGGGTTTGATCCAGCAAGCATCAGGACAGCGCCATCAGCGATGTGCTCATCGTTACCAAATGGCTTATTGGTGAAAACCGTCCAGCTACCTCCACCATTTCGGCTAAAGTGAATTTCGGCCGGAACACCGGTATCTGCGGCAGAACCAATGAACAGGTGCTCATCAGGCCCAAGATAACCAGGCGCACAGCCAGGTACTATAGGCTCTTTAATACCGAAGATGGTATTGATGTTCTGAGTGTTGGTTGCAATTTGTGGCGTAACTGATGCAATTGCCAGTGGTCGTAAAGCAATGTCGTATTCCCAGGTCACGTCAGCCGAAGCAACAACAGTCGTGGCCGTACCATCCCTGGCCGGAGCATCACCACCATTGAAACCATTCACCGACATTTGCCCGTGGAAGTCTAATCGCCCACCCTCTAACCAGGAATAGGGATTGTCTCGACGACCACATGGAGATGACATTTCCCATACACCGAAGCGTTGCTGGTCCTTGCGTCGCTTTTCCAAAAAGTCGATATCAACCTGCTTGTCGAATTCGATGGTCGCTGTCTGCAAACCACCAGGTGGTTCCTGGAAGGTATTCTTGACTCGGATACGGCCATACACATCGTAGCCATAATCCTGGCCACGGCCTGGGATTGTAGCATCCGACTTACCTGTCATTGAGTGTTTGTCAACCGACAGGGGACTTAGGCCAGTTCCTTTGCCGTCCACCCTCCCATTCCTCATGACAAAGAGGTTTACTTTGTTCATGAAAATGGTTTGTGCCATTATTCATCACTCCTTTCTTCAATTTCTTCCTCTACCTCTTCCGGTTCCGGTTCCGGTTCCGGTTCAGGTACAGGGACTTTGATTTCTTCAGGTTCCCCGTATAAGACAACATCAATGGCGGCCTCGCGTATGTAGCGTACCAACTGAAGTGAGCTATAGCCAAGCGTATTTAAGCCAAGTGCTTTCGGGGAATTGTCCAGATCATTTAGCGTCTTGATACCAAGATTGTTGAACACTTCCTCTATTTCATTGGCGTGCTCTTCATACTTGGAACCTGACAGCAGTTTACTTATTGAGCCTAGTTCCATATTGCCTCCTAAAAGACTCCTACATCGGGGGATATGTCGCCGTCCTTAATGCGATTTTTTACGATGTTCCACGCATCCACCTCACCAAGCCGTGTGCCAAACGGATTACGCAAAATGTTAACAGTCACAAACCGAACATCGCCGGTTGTGCCGTCTACACTGTACGCGAGATCCGTTCTCAATCTTTTCTCCTTTGCCTTGATATTCTCGCATGACGTGCAAAGTGGGCGCGACAGCCTGGCCGTCGCCATCCATGCAATTGCCTGTGCCAAGTCGTGTGGTACGATGCGCATGCCACGTCGGAAGTCCTCGTAGTAATCACCGCCTTGATAAGCAAGCTCGACGTAATCAGGTTCTCGGGGAACAGTGAATTGCTCGACCGTGAATTCTTCTGTGCCAGAATCATAGGACGCTGGCGTTACTGAAACATCGCTTACCGTACGATGTACCACTACGCCCTCAACCGCTGCTAATTGTGTGGTATGCGTTGTGTCGTCGACAAGTTGATTAGATTCATTCCAGTGAAACAGATTCCCTTGTGAAGGATCGGCCGTCTCGTAATAGACGTCCACTGCCTCGACCAGATTGTTGACATTACTTGGATCGATGTCCGTAAATCCATCTTCGCCAGGAAGCGCGGCTAACAGTTCGGGCTTGAACAGTAACCAGACCGGTACCCGCATCTCCAAATAACCACCTGAAACACTTTTCGTCGTAGCTGGGCGAAGCTCCCACTCTTCACCGCCATCCATGCCTGAGTAATATAGCTTGTGCTCATATGGCGATGTGTAGGTCGTCGACACCGTAATAACACAGGTCTCATCAAACCCATCACCATCGTCATCGGTCAAAACCATAGAACCCGCAGCAAATGAAGCGGAGTTTACGTAGGTAGCTGAACGCAAGCCAGCAACAAAGAGCTTGCCGTGCTTCAGTTTCACGCTCTTATAGCGCCCGTTCACCTGTCTACCTTGGACGGTAGTCCAGGCTCGCTTGTAGTATTTTGGATAGCTTATGAGCTGTCCATCGTACCAAGTCAGGCCAGGCATGTAGCCAAGAGCAGCAGCAATGTCTAACTCAGCTTGCCTGATTTCTCTCGCAAGCTCATCACGACTGGTCTTGTCCTCATCCTGCCAGGCATACTGCCTCCAGCGATCGGTACAACCGGTGCTGGGGAAGTACCCGGCCGAATTGCCGGACATGAATTGAACGGGGTTAATGCCCATAATTTCCGCGTACTCAAGTAATGAAAGCGCAGTTACCTCTGGTGGTATGAAGTTTGGCGTTACAGCAAGTGAAGGGGAACCAGGAACAATGGGCACCATCTGGCCAGTGTTGCTCATATCACGACCTCCAGATCAGGATTATCTACATCTTGCCAGCCAGGTTTAGCTTTCCAGAAATAGACGTTCCCTAATGGCACAAGCGGGTTTCTGCCTTTCGTGTCCTTGGCGTACCCGTTTGAGTCGGTATAGCCTTCCCATACAGTTAGCGAATTCTCGGCGCTCGCAAGAGTTACCCAGACATACGCACCAGGCACAGGATTGCCCGCACCACCAGGCTGATCGGTGACCCGGTATTCCCAGAACTTCCAACCAGGTGTACGCTGCTCACATACATATTCGAGGTTTTGCTGAACGGCACCAGAAGCGGTAGCGATTACGGAGATGGGGCCTACTACGGCCTCCGCTGCGGTGCACGTGTAAGAGTACCAGCCATTGCTGATCTCCAGTATCGTGCCTGCCACAGCTTGGAATGACTGCCCGGTCACCCGAATTTGCATAGACAAAGTCAACCCGGAGAGTTCATCACCGTTATCATCTGTCATGACGAAACTTACTTCGTTCGGGACACCTGCCAACCATTCCCCACTCATAGTCGCTACACTCCTAGCATCTCGTGGTTAACGAAAACTTTAAGCGTGTCGCTCGCCGTCTTGTCGAAGGATGCGGCAAACAGGAAGTGAGTGAGCGCTGCAGTTGGTGTGGCCCGGTCGTCGACGATTGCCCCTTCTTGTATCCCGGTGATGTTTGCTTCAGCAGTCGTGTAGCTAACTCGCCAGGTTACAATATCCACGCCCGCTCCAGTATTATCACCATCTGGATCGTCTGTTCGTGGATAGGTTGCATCCGTCGCCTTTCGGCCAGCACTATCCTCTGTCGTCACATCAGTATCCGACTTCGTTGGCGCAGTGTTATCGGTACCTAAACGAAAACCGGCACCGGCCGCATCAAAGTCATCTGTAGGCGTCTCCGCCACGGACGACTGAGCGTAATACACATCGCCGTCATTGGTTACGATGTTCAGACCAGGTATAACCAACTCGCGCTCTAGCTCAGGGTTGCGAAGAATAGCCACGATCTTTCCCGTCAGCACAATGCGGTCATCGAGCGCTGCCTGTTGTTTTTCAACAAGGCGATCGAGCCAGTACTGGCCAACGGAGGCCATGGTTCTACTTTTACGCTGCTCAAACTCTGAGATCAAGCGTAGAAAGTTCATGATTAACCTCCTATGAACTTCTTTTCATTATCAGTAATGAGAATCGCGATGACTTGTTCCCCCGTATTTACTGGATCGTTCGCACCTCTTAACTTGGCACGCACGGTCGCTCGGAATCCGGGGCTGAAGAGAAACAGTAGCGCTCCGATTGCTAGGTAAAATGGAAATTTCACTATATCACGGATAAGCGTCATCGCTGCATCCTCTTTTTCATATACCGGTACATACCCTTGAAGGTTGGACCCAGGAATTTTCTCGCGGGAATACCGATAGTATGCAATATTGACTCAACGAGGTTCACACCTTCGTTGATGATTTTAACCAGGCCGGTGATAGCATCGGCCGATTCAACAATAGATAATTGCTCGTTTATAATCCTGGCGAGGCCCCTTACGCGGAGCGTCAGTTCCGTAACATTAACGGCCTCGACAATTATTCTGACCATACTTCTCGCGCGAAGTACGGTCTCGCTGATGTTAATTGTTTCCGCAACCACCCTGGTCAAGGCTACGGTCCTGATCGCTACCTCATTTATACCAACTGAATCAGCCACTTGTCTACTCATTGCCATAAGACGTGTGATGACCTCATCAATATTGACTGTTTCGGTAATGATTTTTATAAGGCCAACGATATTTGCGGCGGTCTCATCGACGTTAACTGTCTCGTTGATAATCCTAATATAGTCATTGGCAATCGCGGTTAGCTTCCTGACAATGTCCTCGACAATGTTCACGGTCTCATTGACGACCCTTGTCATGGACTTGAGACGCGCGATGCTTTCGTCTATGTTTACCGTTTCTGCCAGGACCCTTACCAGAACACGGGGGTTAACGATTGTTTCCTGGATATTGATTGACTCAACTATCGCCCGAACCATCACGCGCGCGTTAACGATTGTTTCGTTGATGTTTACAGTCTCATTAGCTTGGCGCAAGAGGCCCCGTAAATAGCTGTTACTTTCGTCTATGTTGATTGTTTCACCAATCACACGCACGAAACCAAGCAAACGCAAAATCGTTTCGTCGATGTTCACGGTTTCGCTAATCAACTTAACAATCGCTTTGAGCCTAGTCGCATTTTCATCAATGTTTACCGTTTCTGAAACTATCCTGGCAATAGCCATGAGTCTGACAATAGCCTCATCAACATTGACAGTTTCAGCAATCAGCCTGACCATGGCCTTTGACCTGACAATGGCCTCATCGACGTTAATAGTTTCATCAATGACCTTGATAATCTGTGCACCAACATTTACCAGGTGCCTGACAATATCTTCGACGATGTTAATGGTCTCGCTAACTACGCGCGTCATTGACATTCGCCTAACAATGCTTTCATCTAGGTTGACCGTCTCGGCAATCAGTCTGATAAGCACACGAGGATTCAGGATTGATTCATCGACGTTGATTGTTTCTGCTACCGCCCTGACCATGGCCATTCTACGGGAGATGACTTCGTCCACATTCACCGTCTCGCCAACTACCTGGACCTTACCAAGCAGCCTGGCCACAGCCTCATCAATGTTTATGGTCTCATTTACCGTACGTACCATGGCCTTTAGACGATTGACCGTTTCTCCAATATTGACCGTCTCTGCAATTTGGCGTACAAGCGTCCTTGCCCGAACAACGGTCTCATCTATATTCACAGTTTCGTCAATCGACTTGACCATGGACATCAAACGTGTGATTACTTCGTCGATATTCACAGTTTCGTTAACGGTGCGGGTTAACGACATAAACCTAGTAATGACCTCATCGACATCGACAGTCTCATCTATCACGCGCACAAAACCACGTGCAGTGACGACAGCTTCGTCTATGTTCACGGTCTCCGCAATTGCCCGCACCATGGCCTTTAGCCTGGCAACTGCCTCATCTACGTTAACTGTCTCGCTAATGACTCTTAGCATAGACAAGCGACGGATAACGCTTTCGTCGATATTGATTGTCTCGCCCACTACCCTGGCCAGTATGCGTGGATTGAGAATTGTTTCGTCGACATTCACAGTCTCATTTATTACCCTGAGAATGTTTTTAAGCCTGACGATAACTTCGTCGACATTTACCGTTTCGCTAATGATGCGCAGCAGGCCTGCGTACTTTTGGATATCCTCATCGACATTAACGGTTTCATTTCGTACACGAACCATCGCCATAAGCCTGGCGATAACTTCGTCTATATTCACGGCTTCACTAATGACCTTGATCATTGTCAACAAACGCGCGATGCTTTCATCAATGTTGACAGTCTCGCCGATTATCCTGGCCAGCACACGCGGGTTAAGAATGGATTCGTCGATGTTTACGGTTTCGCTAATCCATTTGACGATCATCAATGCCCTGACAATAACTTCATCGACATTGACGGTCTCGGATATAACGCGCAGCAAGCCACGGTATCTTTGAATATCCTCATCAATATTGACTGTTTCGTTTCGCACGCGGGTCATTGTCATGAGTCTGGTAATGACCTCGTCAACGTTAACAGTCTCGTTAATGGCCCTGGTCATAGCCATTAGCCTGACGATGACCTCGTCAATATTGACGTCCTCGTCAATCACCCTGGTCATAGATAGCAGGCGCACGATAGTCTCATCGACATTAACGGCCTCGTCGATTATCTTGTTGATCGGGTTTGCCCCGGTCCCAGCCGTAACCGTCATGGCCTGCGGGCTCAGTACCAGGGTAACGGGATCGATAGTCTCTATGCTGGTCGGAGTGTATGTCGGAATATCTGGAGAGGGATTCCAGAGACCACGATAATACGGCCACAGCTCAAAGTCACCCGCTCGCATCGAGTCCATGAAGTTAATCGGATGATCGTTGTCATACCAGAATTCAAAGCTAGGATCGAACAGTCTTTGAACACTCATATCTTGCGGAGTAAGAGTGAGTGTTACAGCGTTCATAGTTGCCGTGTCAGCGGGGAACTGCAAGAAATCATAATAAACCGTAGGGCCTGTAGAGATACTGTATATGTAGTCGATCCCGCCGCCCTCGTTTAAGTTGTAATAGGTCCACCCGGTACGAATCCCCCATCCGTCGCTGGCAAGATCGTTCAGTATCCCCCCATCCGTCCAGCCAGATCCGCTGTTGTAGATGTACCTGACATCTCTACCGGTATTGTCTATGTAAAATATGTAGCGTATTGGCGTAGCGCCATACAAATGAATCTGCGCTGTTTTTCTGAAATCAACAACACTCCACGTATCGTATGACGTGTCGGACAGGCCACCTAAACTCGTGCCCTCTGAGATGTCTCCTGGTGCAGCATTATCGACACCAATGATATACGGTGTTGTACCAAAGGCGGCGATATCCATTTGACCACCAGTGCCGCGATCGGACTCTGTGCCCCATGAACCGCTGGTTCTCTTTCTGTAATGGTCTGCCCCATCAATGCCATAAAGAACATGAACGTCATTAGCGGAATCAACCGTAATAGCCTTCGCTCCAGAATTGACATTAGGTTCATTCGATACTAGCTCAGGCGTTATCCACCCAGAACTGTTGTTTGTGTAGTAAACCTGGTCATATATTGTGCCTTTCTCTTTGACGGCATCAGTCCAGAGCACATGAACAACATCCGAACTATCAATTGTGCATTGGGTGTATGCTCTCGTTATTCCTGCTTCTGCATAAGCGGATACGATTGTCGCCCACGTACCCCAGGCAGGAGTGGCATCAGGATCGGAGATCGTGTTGTAGGCCAAAATTCGAGTAGCACCCCCGGTGCCTTGTGCGACGACATGAATCACGTCATCGCTGCCTATACAGGCACCAAACATCTCTAGCGTACCACCTGTGCCAAAAATCGTTGCTCCAGTTTGTGCGCTACCAATCAAACTCGGAGAGGTACTGGCATTATTGTAAGCAGTAATAGAACCAGAATTGTTATCAATTATGGCTACCTTCGTACCACCGGTAGTGGTAAGAATTGCACCACCAATATTCAGATTACCGGTCCCTATTGATACGGCCATTATTCTTTCACGTATTCAAACGAACATCTTGGGTGGTTTTCAAACCACTCGTTTACCTGTTTTTCCGTGAACTCATCTGGTGGAAATGGCTTGCACGTGATCATCCATACGTGCTCGTGCTCGGTTCCAACTAATGCACACGGCCTTGTTTCATCACCCGGATCTGGCATAAGGAACGGGCACTCGATATTGTTCTCTACCTTGCATACCGCATGCCCTGGCACCCAGACCCATGGATATTCCTTGTCACCTATTCTAGTTGCGCCACTTCGCTCGAATAAGAAAACATTCCCAGTGTTCGGGTTAGGGATAATTCCAAAGAACTTGGCCAGTGGCCATCTCCCGGCAAAATTATCGTACTTCCATGTCCTGACCGACTCCGGCCAACTACCATTCCATGGATTGGCCTGGTTTGGACTGCCCTCTGCACCACAGCATTGCCCACATAAATTGCACTCGCCGATCCTCTTGAACATCATAGTGGCGTCTGGCTCACTGCTATATCTGAAAAGCGTACGTAGCGCGCCTTTCTCTTAGTATTGTTGTTTCTAAACTCAATCGTGATGTACGGATAAGTCGGTGTGATATTGCCGTTTATGGCATTCCACGAATTCACCGCCCCACTATCGGTGACTACAACATCGGAAACGCCCGGCGACTTCAGCACCATTTGCGGGTTTGTGCCAGCGTAGCCAGACTCGCGTTTGACATCGCAAGACACAGTCACCTGACTGTTGGGTGCACAAGCAATACGAATTGAATCGGCCGACGCATCAGGTAGCTCTATACTCGTACTACTACCTACGGGCGCATCAGATGTATTTCGACCAACTTGCCTGAACTGGACTGCGCCGATTGTTTTCTTGTACTGAGGCTGAACGTTAAAACCCCAGATATCCTCGCCTGGATCAGCGCCGACAGCCCCGCCATAAGCGCCTTGGAAGTATGACTCTGGTATACCAGCAATCCACGGATACCGAATCCCCTCGTACAAAATAGGCATAATCATATGAGCCGGAGCTACCCTTTGATTAGGACCAACGGTAACTGTGCCAGTCACATTGTTGTATGGGTAACTATAGTTGTTATCCGCGTACACAGTTGCGCTTCCACTCTGGTGGTTAAGTCCTTCGCCAGATGTGTGAGTCCATAGTATTAAGTTGTTATACACATAAATTGTTCCACCAGATGGTGTTGTGTCTAGGTGTAGCCAGGCCCCATTGTGAGCAAATATTGTATTGTTCCTAAAATAGCAATCTGCGATATCGTAGAAAATCACAGCTTCTTCATTGGCATATGGGAATAAATAGCAATTCTCGACAACAACCGTCACGCCAGTTGTCGAGTGACCCGTGGTACCAAATACTAGACAGCTTTTACTGCCGTTAACCAGGAAAGCGCACCTACGAAACGTAATGGTATTACTGACTTCAGATAGGTTGACGTTTCCCTCCGTCCCATTATCTCCATTCAGAAAGACACAGGCCTCTACCGTTAAGTTGCTGAAGATAGCATCCGTAGCCTGGTTGTAGATAAATGGATTGGTCGATTGGCCATGAAAAACAAACCCCTTGAATATGCGATAGTCCACCGTTGTGGCAGTCTGCGGGGTTAAGCCATAGGTACTATTAGACTTGTAAATAACCGGACCCCCTATTCCATCGGTTTTCTCGCCAGTAACATCACCAATCCACTGTATCTCACTACCAGAAGATCCACTCTTAGTTAAAACAAGGCCATTTTCCGTATACGTTCCTGGACCAAAGTACATGATGTCCCCAGCAGAGCCAATGCTTTCGGCCTCGCCAAGCGTCAGCTTTCTATTACCCCAGGTAAGACCATCGTTGACGTCAGCCCCACCAGGTCCAAAGTAATAAGTTGTCATTACGCAACTCTCAAGTTATCGAATCGAACAGTAGAGTCATTGTTAGTATCATTCTCTAGTTCGATGACAATGTATGGTGGAGTAGCAGACGGTGTAAGAGTGCGGCTCAGTACATTCCATTGATTCGCCGCATTTGTATCCACATCTAGTAATGTTGACTGACCAGGTTGCTTGATTCGCATTCTTGGATTGTTGCCAGCAAAAGCGCTCTCGCGCCATACGCTAATCGAGACCGTTATTTCCGTACCGTCGACGGGCCAGATAAATTGTTCTATGCCAGCACTAGCAAACTCAAGCGTGTATGTACCAAATGCAGGATTGGTTGTACCTTGTGCTGGCCATGACTCATCATTCGGTTGCCCAAAGCAACCACGAACCATCTCGGTGTTATTGCCAACACGATCAATGCCAAATATATCTTGCGTGGGGAGATCCGTTGCGGAACAACTATGCACGCTTACATCAGTCAATCTGCTAGGAGAACCTGGATACCATGGGCCTATCCAGTGGCCGTCATCCCTGATCAGCGGAAATGCGGGATAGAACGCGCTCGTAGTGAATGAGCCAGTATAGTCACTGCCGCTTCCGCCATTTGCCGTACAGCTATCAATCGCAAACTCGCCAGCGGAACTGGAAAATGATATGCACCAATTAGTGGTATTCAGAAAAACGGAATTGACAATGTCTATATCAACCCACCCGGTCTGAGTGTCGAGTGATACAACCGCATTGTCTATATCAAGAAATGTGCAATTTTTTACCTTCCATCCCTTGTGGCAATAATCGGTAAGAATAATCGCGCGACTGTTTGGGGAGTTGTGTCCAGGACCAACAAAGTAGCAATTTTCTATAAGTGCTGCAGTCGTTGGCCCGGTTGTGCCCCCGGCCCTTATAACGATCCCGTAGTCACACTGCCAAAAAATACACCTTCTAACGGTGAACGGTGAATTGTTTATCCTGTAAAAGTAAATTGCCCCTTTAGTGGGCGCGGAGTATGAGAATACGCAGTCCTCAACAATTGTGTTGTGACCCCAGTCCAGAAACATGATGTAGTCAGTGGTGCACATGTCCATGTGCAGGCCTCTAAATACCCTCCAATCACCGTCGCCATTGGCACCGTAGACACAGTTTAATCTAGTGGCCGTGATATCGTTGTCTGAACCAGTTATCCTGACTGGTCCCCCTATCCCGTCAGTTTGAGCGCCAGTAACATCGCCGATCCACGTTATGGGATTGCCACTTGTCCCACCATTAAGCAATACTACTCGCTCGCGATATATGCCAGGCCCAATGATCAGGGTGTCATTTGCTGATAGTAAGTTCTCGCCTGCCTGAACTGTTAGCTTTCTCAATGCCCAGGTCGAACCATCATTACTGTCACTTCCACCCTTACCTACGTAGTAAGTGGTCATGTCAGTAAGAAGATCCCGGCCGTGGCCCACTCAATAGCGTAGTTGCCCCCAGTTGTAGCAGTCGAGCCAATCTCCCAGTAGGCCATGAGCGGATCGGCCGGACTGCTCGGGGTGTTATCGTACATGATACAGTGACTAGGCGTAGCTGGAGACAATGTTCCCAATGCAGCCCAGACGACATCCTCTGCATCGAACACTCCACGATCATTCGTATTGTCCTGTACGGTCGACTTTCCTGTTAATGATTGCCCACCGGCCGTGTAGCCACTGCCAGTGCTATACTCACTAGCAGATACGTGTGAGTACAAAGTGTGGGTATCAATATTGGGTGTATAACTGCTTACAAGAATTAACTTTACGTCGTTACCACCGCTATCAATATCGTGAACCCCATCCATGAGGTTCTTTTTGAAGCAGTTGTATGCAACGCCATCACCTTCGGCCATAGCCTACTCCTTTCCTGGTGCCCTAGAAAAGATCCGAATTGGCTTCATCTTCACCACAACATCCTTATCGGTCGGAACTATTGCGGGCGGTCGCCATGCAGCCACTTCGTCCAAGCCCATGTTTCGCCTGGCTACCTCTTCTTCCACATACCTTTTGCCTTCAGACCAGTGCGCTCGCCTTTCGTCAACACGCTCCTGGGGATAATTACCCTCTTTTTCTATCTGGTCTATTTGGGCCAGGCTAAACCTAATGTAAAAGTACTTTGAACATAATTGCTGTTCCGTGAGTTCTTCTAGCTCTTTTCTAAAGGCCTCGAAACTAAAATGTCTATTACTCATCTACTCATCACCTTTTGAAAAAACGAGATGGTCGCGGCTAATGCGAATGGCATGGCCAAGATAATCAATACGTCCCTGTACTCCATTGGAACAGCAAACCAAATAATGGTCGCTGCCAAGCCATACCAGATTGACATGCAGTAAGGGCAGTTGTGCATCGAGGCAAGTTCCCGCTTCCAGACCGGCTTGGCCACAACAGCACGTCGACTGCGCTCATCGTACCTGATACCAATTGCGTACCTGAGCTTGTGAAGTAGATCGAATGGACCTGCCCACTTATCGTCGTAGATATAATTGACAATGCGCCATGTTGCCAGGCCAATCACGACAAAATCAAAGAAATCCATAACGTCTCCAAACAAAAAGGGCCTAGAAAAATCTAGGCCCTGTCAGAGCGATGCGTGCACGCATTATAGCATGGCTAAATGCGCGGATTCAAAAAATCACAAATCGTATTTGCTCTTCATGCTATACAAGCTACGAACAGTAGCCGGACCAACGCCGCTAATACGCAGCAAGTCAGCCTGACTCGTGTTGTCGAGATCGGATAATTTATTTATCCCGTTGTCCTTTAGTAGCTTGATATGCCCGGCATTTACCTTGGTCTTTGACCAATCCAATTCCTCAATCGGCCACTCCATTTTATTATCCGGCATTTTCTTGAGCACATGTACGACACTTTCGCCGTGCTTGACTTCATCTCGATCAATTGCCTCTGGCGGAGGAGGTGGTGGGGGTGCCGGTACCGCGCCAGGTGGCTTGCCTTGTCTTTCCTCTATGATCCTGGCAACACGTTGCTGCCTATCAGCGCGATCGCTACGCATCGCGACAACTCGTTTCGGCTGCACTATCGGGTTGACTGGTCGAAAGAGATCGGGCCTTACTCGCATATCGGCCTCGTACACCTCGAATCTGTCACCACCCTTTCTGTAGCCGTAAGATTGCTTTGTCGCAGAACCGGTAACCATATGCTTGCCAGCGTTACGGGTGTTGTAAATGATTAAAACCTTTTTGCCTGTTGCTTGCTCCACTGTGTACTCCTGTTGACAATTACATGGCATAGGATATAGCCTCTTGCTCGGGTTGATGCACAGCATCGTACTCGTTTTGAAGATAGGCCATTAACTCTGCCTCATGTCCTACGCTTTTATCTCTCCTGGCCCCGTCAGTAAAGCTATATACCCATAATGGCATATCAACCCTGTGAAACGGGTATCCCTGCCATGCCAGGCGATACAGGTATAAGCAATCCTCCCATGTCTTTATCTCCTCATCAAATCCGCCAATAGCCTCATGCCACATCTTCGGTAGCAGGATATTAACTCCTGACCACACATATGGCCGATCCCCATCTGGTCTGAGCATGGCACGTTCCCGGTCGAATGGACGGAAACTATAATCCACGATAACGTGATCGCCTTCTTCCTTGACAACGTGTCCTTGCAGACGAGGTAGCATATTCTTACTCATCTTTGAGTAGTACTTGCTGTACACGATTGACTTTGTTTGCTTGCTTATTTCTGGATTCACGTAGGTTAAGAACTCTGGTCCATAACAGTCGTCTGCATCAAGGAATGTGACAAAATCGGCGCTGGCCATGCGCACACCAATGTTTCTTGCGTGGCCCGGTCCACCAGGCACTAGCTCGCCAGTCCAGTAGCTATGTGCGTATGCTTCAGCGTACCGCACAAATGGAAAGGCGTTTTGGTAATAGTCCATGATATCGTAATCAAAGTTGTAATCCCAAACAACAATCGCCTCCCAATTCCTGTACTCCTGTGCTTCAATGCTATGCAAGGCAGTTGCAAGGACAATCTCGTGACCCTTGCCGACTGGGATAATGATAGAGACCTTTGGTTCGTACGAGCGTACTGGATGCGACAGGTTCTTCGGTGTAGCAACAGCAGCAAACGGGAATCTGTAATCCCGCGTATATGGTTGCCACGCTCGCCAATTAACTTCGGTGAAATCGCTTGCACCAGATACATGGCCTAATCCATGAGTATGTACCCACAAGTTATTTGGCGTTGGCTTCACCATCTGTGGTTTCCATCCATGCGCCAGCAATCTCAGATACAGGTTTGCATCTTCAGTGCCAGCACCTCTCGGAGCGTAGCGAGCCATATACCCACCCGCCTCTATCAAGGCCTTGCGCCTGAACATCACGCACGCGGGAAACTGGTTGGCCAAACCCTCGATAAATTGCTTGTTAACATCCATTGTTGGCCATGGCTTATGGGCTCGTAAACCCATTTCTTTTGCCAGACCAGGTGGTGCAAGATGCTCGCCGCCCTTCTGGTAATCAATAACCTCGCTGCCAGAATAAGAAAAGCCAATCGTCTTATCACCCACGAGTGGTTTAAGGCAATCCTTCACAAAGTCAGGCTTGATCTGGTCGTCTCCATCAAGAACAACGACAAAGTTGCAATCCGTACGGTATATTCCGGCATTCCTGGCAAGAGCAACGTTTTGTAGGTCAACCCGCAAATATTCAATGCTCGATATTGTCTTGGTGTACTTCTCGACAACGTCTTTCGTATTGTCGGTTGAGGAGTCATCAACAACGATAATGTGGTCGGGCATCCTTGTTTGAGCTAGTACACTGTCGATAGCCTTTCCCACTACGTCGCCATAATTATGCGATGTTATAACCACGGCCACCGTGTCCAATTTGCCAGCCTGGTACAATTTATCCTTGTAGACCACTTCATCGTACACGTTATGAATGATCGTGGCCAGCATGCTGATGCTGTATTTCCAGTCAAGTTCCTTCTTGGCCACCCACCTGGCGTTTTGCCCAAGGATGCTGCCATGCTTCAGGCAATACTTTATACCCTGTATCGCATCGTTTAGGTTGTGATCTCTGTAGATATAACCCGTTCGCCCGTGTTCCACGAAATCCTTAACCGCTCCAGCACTCGTGCTACATACAGGAACACCAGAGGCCAGGGCCTCAGCCGCAGCTATGCCCCAGGTCTCGCGATCGGGCATAAAGATCACACCCGCTTCCTGGATATGGCGCTTCATCTCTTCAAATGGAACCGTGCCTCCATACGTAACGACGTTTGGCGGCGAATCCCTAGTCGCAAATGTAGTATAAAACGTCGTGTGTGGCATGGCCCTGGCAACATCGTTAATCTGTCCAGGATCTAGGCCATCAGATGTACGATTCTTTGTGTATAGCACATAATCGCCACGCCTGTAATTGTGCTCCCACTCATTTGGGTTTATGCCATGCCCGACCACGTGCACATGCTTGTGTAAGTCGCGACGGTAAACATCGGCAACCCATCGCGACGGCGCGATTATAGTGTGAGCATTCACTGCAGCTTTAGCAAGATTCGCATTAACCCCATAAGCGTACTTGCCAAGTTTAATTTCCTCTGTCCACAGCAAGCCATGTGTGACATGTATATCTGCATCCAAGTTGGACACTATATGCCCTATCGAAAGATCGGCCGGTTCACCTGGAGCGACTAGGTCAATCCCATATTTTGGCAAATGTTTAGACCAATTGATGACTACCTGAGCAATGCCAGAGTGCTCCTTCCCTCGCATATCATCAGCGTGTGGTGTCATTGATACTTTGACTCGACTCATTTATTTCTCCAACGTTTATTACGTTTTGCTGGTTTCCACCTGGGAGGCCATCTACCCTCCTCCTTGGCCTTCATAATGCGCCATGCCCACCAAGCGTCCAGTTCCAACATTTCATTCTTGGTAAATCTAGGTCGACCAAATGACACGATTAACCACCTCTTACCTTGGCCAGCCTGCTATAAAAGTCCTGGTCAAGGTCCTGTATCTTGTCAGCTAATTTCTTCTCAGTCCACTTCTCGCAAGCGCACTTCTCGTAGATGTCGCTTTTCTTTTGAGCGTACCAGTCGTAGATGTCGTCTAATTGCTGGCTTTTCATATAGCACCTAGTAGTTTGAGTGCGCACAAAACAATTGCCGGACCAACTATCATCAACCAGATAATTCGCCTTCTTTGCTTCGGCATGACCACGACCTTCCCAGCGTTGTCGATTGCACTATCGACAAAGTCAAGATATGCCTCAAATATAGGCATGAACGGATCCCCGATCTGATAGGCGTAACTGATATTAGGCTCAGGTCGATCTGGCACCTTGCTTTCTGGGTACATGTAAGACGTGTTCAATCTATCAATTGCTTTTTCTTGGCCATATAATCTCAGCCTTTGTCTAAGTGCGTCCCGGCTCCTGGCCTGCAGCCTGTTATGCTCCTGAACAAGCATCGCGGCCTCGCTTGGATCTATGCTTCCATCACGCAGGCACGCCTGAACAAGCCTATCGAATCTCTCGGAAGCGCTTTTCGCTAGGTCTACAAATCTCCTGTCTCGCTCATCCAGAGAGTCCACAAGGTAACGACTCAGCGAAGGTATTGGCTTCTCCTCCTCAAGAACAACCTCGGAAACATCAACACGACGCCTACTATTCTTCTTCATCAACCTCATTACCTGAGTCGAATATTGAGGCCCCAGATATCCTCGCCTGGATCATCGCCGAACTGGTCATAATGTCCCTTAACTCATCCTCGGTATACTTGCTCATATCAACATCTTCCTTGAGCAAGAAGATGCGATCCTTGTGAATATAGCCAACACTCGCCATTGCTTCCTCGTCAAGAACCTTGAGATCACCCCAGTTCTCGACACCAACAACAATGGTTCTGACATTAAACCTGGCAAGGATTTGGTGAGCAGCCGTATTTATGAACCTACTAAACTCCTCTTCGGGCATGTTCTTTGGTTTCCTGTATGCCACAAGTGCCCTGTCAGGCAATGACAGCGTGCGACTTTTAACCTTTGGAAACCTGCCCTCTGGTGTTTTTGGTACCGGTTGAATACCAAGTGACGGCCTAGGATCGCCCATGCGTCATCCTCCGGTTGCCACTCGTGCGTTGAATCTGGTTACGCTGTATGCCAAGCTGACTGATAACATGTGGCCAGATAGCCAGAAGAACGCCAACAGTAGCACTTAGAAATAGCTCTGAACCAATCGTAATAAATGTGAGCGTGTAAGCTGCGCCGATCGCGATTGCTGGCGTAAACAAATGTGGCCCACTTCCATCCAACGGAAACATCTGTCGACCAGAGCGGTCCTGAACATCGCTTACAAAGTCGATTGTGAAGAACAAGGCAACGATTGCTAGTGCCCAGTAGTTTTTCTTTGTATCCATCATGAACAGGTACATGAAAAACACTTGGGCGACTTGCGGTATAAAGCCAATCACCCAGTAGGTAATGGGCCAGTTCCCGAACTCGACGCCAAATGCAATTTCTAGGGCCTCGAATCCATCACGAGACGACTTAGCATCCTCCATGAATAGGATTATGCCAGACAAGAAAAGAAATAGGGCAAGTCCAAACACATACATAATGTACGGGCTGTCTTGCCACTTTACCCTAATTTGCTCGAATACGTTCGTCATATTTCACTCCAGTGGTTTGAGTTAGAAAAGCCTTTAAGCGCTCCGTCACAGCGTACTGGCTATTTCCGATGTCATCCACCAGGTTATGTGAAACCAGGTAATCAATGATTATATCCCCGCTTGTCGAAAATCTATCCGGTATGACACCATAAGATTCTAATTGACGCTTGGATATCTTGTCCATGCCCTCCTCAATGGCGTGCGCTAGAGAAATTAGCTTCGATAGCACACTAACTTCTTCTGAAGCAGAAGGCGTCATGGGTTTGCCATCAGCGGTTACGCCAATAGGTGCGTAAGCGTTGCCCATGTCTGCGGGCACCTCGACGATAGCTCCGCGATCTTTTATGATGCGCTTCATTTCGTCGACCGGATGTTCCTCGCCTGTCATCCAGTACGGCCGTTTCATGCGGCCGGACTCATATAGATACTGTTCGGCAACGTAGACGACAACATAAGTAATCGCCCAAATAAAGACGCCAAGAACAATAGCACGGCCAAATTCAAGCCATGTCAAATCCCCATCAAGAAGAGAGGCAGCAAGCGCACTGGCCCATGCTGCAGCGCCTATCCTGAATGCTATTGGTGGTGCGTGCTCGGTCATTTTATAACCCTTTTTTCTGCCAGCTATCTCCCACGTGCATCCATTGTCCAAGATTAAGGCCAAACATAGGAATCACAACCCATGGCATAATGTTCCACTCTGGTTGTTCCCTTCTCATGGCCTTGTAATTCGCACACCATCTTACTTCTGTTTGGCCTAATTTCACACTCTGGTCATACATGCCGTAAACCCAGTGAAACCTCATGTGCTTGATATGTGGCCTATTTGAGGCCAGGTATAGCTCAGGCCCTTCCACGTCCAGGTACCAGTATGGTCCATAGTTAGCAGCCTTGAATTTGTAGTACTTGCCCAGATTGTACGCATCTTTTTCCTCGCCCATAAATAGGCGTATCCAACCTATGTTGAGTTCCTCTGTAAACAAGTCTCGTGCATAATCGGTGATGTCGAGATGGTCGATAAGGTGATGATCGTCGTCGAGTTGCATAACCAACGGTGTTTCAACCTTACTGAGCAACATATTGAGATTAGCGCCAAGACCCCTACCAGGACCTTTATAGATGCGGATCTCGCCACGATCGCTTAACAGATATTTTGGGTCAAAATCATCTCCGTCATTCCCAATGAATACGTGAACATCTGGTTCTCTATTACCTTGCTCGTCGAAGTACACGAGATTACTAAGCAGTAAATCAACTGTTTCGACAAGAATTTCAGGCCGATTGTACGTTGGTATGATAATTGTCAGATCCCTGCTTGTATTGCTTTGCACCAAAATGCCTCCTTTTGTCCTTTGGCACCCATAATGGATGCTCTGATAAAGACTCGTACTCAACCTCTTTCCAGTACGACAAGTAGTCACGAACGTATGTTTCCCAGTAGTCGTACTTAGCAGTAGCAACCCACACAGCAGCTTCCGTCAGTATATGGGAATCAGGCAGCAAATTAACATAGTACTGTATCTCGCGCTCTGCCCAAATGTTCCATCCAATCCTACTTTGACTGGCGATGATATCCTCTACATCACGCTTCATTAAGACAACGCAGCAATTCGGATCGCTAAAACGCAGCGCATCTTTTAAGATCCCAGGACCTTGCAAGATACAGGGTTGGCGCTCATCTGCTAAATCCCTGGCTTTTTCGCCGTCCCATACCTGCCATAACCCCTCATCAAGATGCGTGTATCCATCAAGATCGTGCTCTATCATCCTAGAGCAGATGACAGTGCCCGAACGTTGCGGGCCAGTAACTAGGATAATTGGCCAGGAAGATAAGTACTCAAACACAGCTCAACCTCTTGAAAATCCGCATAGTTCCCACAGATCCTTGTTCTCTCCAGCAATTGCTGAAACTGGTATACCACTCTGATACAGCTTGGTTAACACCAGGAACCAGGTCATGCACACGAGGCTCGCCAGCACTATTGTATGGACGGTGAAAATCGTAACAATCATGGAAGATAACATAGCCTCCAATGTCCACCAGGTGCGTGTAAGACGTATCGGCGATCACACCCTGGTACGTGTGATCTCCGTCGATAAACAAAACGTCTACAACCGGGTAAGCCCTTCCAAATAGCTCGAACAATTTTGAACTATCGCCAGTTATGAACTCAACACCTAGGCTGTCCGGTGCCTTTGAATTGTCCAGGTCCATCCCACAGATAATGCACGTAGGGTTTCCTTCTCTGAAGCAAACGAGTGATGCGCCATGCTCTGTACCTATATTCAAAATAACTCCTAAATTCCCCGCTGACTTAGCAATATGATGAAGGAACTCACGCTCCTCCGGCCTCAGAAATCCCTTGGCCGTCCTGTAATTCAATCCCACCATCCTTCCTCCACTTGCTTTCAAGTTTTATTAGCTCATCACGACTTATCTTTAGCGCAACAATCCCACCCACATTCGGATCAAAACGCGGATCAATCACAAAGTCGGCGGAGACATGCACTGTATTTAGGTACTCCTCCAAGGCATAGATAGTCAATAGGGCCATCGAGATGCCTCGCTCCTCTGCCTCTGCCTTAACGCGCGCGTGAAGTTCCTCGGGGATTCTTGCTAGTAAATTCTTTGTCACGCCAACATGATAACACATTGCAATCTGGCTTGCAATATGCAATCAAAAGTGTTATAGTACTTTCAGGTCCCTGTGACCTCATGACTCACACACACGGGGCAGTCGTCCCCAAACGCTCTGCCTCGTGCACTTGCGCCCAGGCCCCCGGCCCGTATCCGGGGGCCTTAGCATATAAAGTCAGGTGACACCAATGATAATAGAACAATTGACGGTCGAGATAATACCTATTAAGGATGGGCCAAGCCTAGATCCAAACTATCTGAAGATCAGGGTGGGGACTCATGCCAGCGGAATGAGGTTTTACTACGAGGATTACGTAAAGCCTAGCAGCTTCGTAAGTGAATTTGACGTCATGCTAGAGCGCGCAGCCAAGGAAATCAAAAAGATGATCCGCGAGTACAAGGGAAAAGAAAAAGACTCCCCGTAGGGAGCCTTTCTCGGAAACATTGCGTGACTCTTATAGCCAGGGTGCGTTCTGCACAGGAACTGCAGTCGTCCTTTCGGACACACCACCATCGACCCAGTAGTCACTCGCAGGATCAGGATCGCGGAGCGGTATATTGCGTGAATACTTAATGTCCTGGATTTTTCCAGCCAAGTGCGGCGTGCGAAGAACAACGCGCGGATCGGTCTCTGCTCGCAGCTTGAAGCAAGTATACACAGTTTTCCAACTCCACAAGAACCGGCCAGCATCCGTATACCACGTAGCCATGCCGGGTACCAGGTTAGATTGAGGAACACCCAGTTTATGATCCAGATACTCCCAATAGAGCACTGGCAAGTTGCCAACAATGGACAATGGCAGGAAGTAAACGCTAGAAGCGAATTCGTTAACTGCCAATCCAGTGCCGGACTGATTGTTCTCTTCGACGATACCTGTGTCCAACACAACGTTGTACCTCTTTCCATTCAGGTCGAGGTAAAGGCCAGCGCGCATAGAATCGCGATCGCGCACGTTTTCACGCGCATCAAGGATGACACGATGTTCGCTACCGGCAAGTGTTGCGTAGTCAGGCTGCGTGTTGTACTGAATCGGCCACATGGACGATATAGCACGCCACGCCATCGGACGCATAACAATCACATGAGAAACTGGGTCTACGCCGGTATCCATGGCCAGGTTATCCAAGTAGTCTGCGACTTCTTCCATCGCTCCTACAAGGTCTGCCCCACCATCTACCGCCTGATAACCAAAGTCCCAAATGGTGCTGTCGGCCGACGGCATCGGAGCGTTATTCTCAGCATCCGTGTAGCCTGTAGCAACCTGACTATCAATACCAGGGAATTCGACATAGCCTCTACCGGCCGTGTCGTTAGCACCGGATCCGTCGCCAGCCCACAGGAGTTTGGCGAGCTTGCGCTCGAACCGAACACCCATGGTAATCATTTCGGCCTTTGTCACCATGTCCAGCAACCCGCCCTCGTCGATATCGCTCGGGTACAGAATACCTTGGGCGTCAGTGTTAAGGATTGAGCCGATGAGATTGAGATCCATCGTCTCGCTGGAGTTAATCTGGAACAGGGTATCAGGAATACGTATATCTTGTGAACCACGGGCCACACGACCGAACCTGGCGGTCAACGTGCCCGATTTAATATACCCACTGGGAGCGTCATCGCAGGGGTATATTGGTTCTGAACCAACATCATCGGAGAAGCCTGTCAGCAATCCATACCAGGGGTTTGTGCTTTGACTGGGGAATGCGGGTAGCAATTGGCCCAGGCCACGAGCACGTACGTGGGTGCTGATTAAGGCTTCATCCAATCCAGGTGTATTGAAGAGTCCACCCGGACCATGAAGCAGTGTACCAGTGTGTGTTTGAAGTGACGCTTTTTCTTTCTGGTAGTAGTTGTAAAACTGCTTCAGAACTTCCATTGGATCGCGCTCGCCTTGCTCTGCGGCCAGCGCGGGGTTAGCAATATTCATTATCTAATCTCCTACACTTAATATTATTGGCCGTCTGCTGCACTACGGACACGAACCATTCCACGGGGGTTTGATTGCTGCCTAGTGATCATCTTCGAGATCATCGGGGCAACACCAGGTACTCGTACCTCTTCAGGCTCCTCGACCTTGGTCTTGTTATACAGCGCTCGATCGTCATTCCCGTGAATACGGGTCTTTTCTTTACCGATAACTGATCCAACCTCGGTCGCCAGCCAACCAGCCATGGAAGCGATGGGAGTTTCCGCAGCTTTGCGCGCGATCCGCTCCTCATCATTACTCTTCAGTTTCGCGATTTGAGCACGCTGATCGTCTAGTTGCTTTTGCAACTCCGCTAGTTGGGCATTGTTTGCTTCCTGGATCTCAGTAACCACTTGTTTCATGGCTACTGCCATCTCTTTGGCAAACTGCTTGAAATCAGTCGGTACCTGGAATTTGACGGGGTCCATCGCCATACCGGTATCAACCTCTTCCTCGCCCTCTTCGGAGTCGGTTTCAGCTTCAGACTCATCAACGGCCTCATCTGCAGCGTCGGACTCGTCAACTTCAGTCTCTTCGGTTTCAACCTCTTCAGTTTCTACCTCTTCGGTTTCTACCTCTTCAACTTCAGTCTCTTCGACTTGGCTATCTGCCGTTGTTTGCTCGCTCATAGCTTGCATCTCCTTTCTAGGAATTTCTGAATCCTCAGCGAATATTTCCAACTCACTTAGCAGTGCATCGAAACGTTCCACTGTCTCTTCACCAAATACTTCAGTCATTCTTTGTGACTTGTGCTTAGGTATGTTCATGATTGCCTCTTTCATGGTAATTGAAAATGCAGTACCCCAGTTCGCGGCCTGGTCGAAAGGCAAGGCCGTGAATTCTGTACTGAGGTACTCGTCTATAATTCGTTCATTGTCTGCGTTTAGCTTCAGGAAACTGGTTGGCATACCATGAGACATACCATGATCTATATCTGTTTCTGCTATAGCCTTAAAAACGCTGGAATAGAATTCGCCTTCTTTTTGCTGACCCGCAGCAACCAAGTAGCCACGATCGTCGTAACCAACAAGGTACGAATATCCGATAGATATTGGCAAATGCCAGTACCACAAGTCAGGTGTTCCACGCTTACCAATCTCCTTAAACATTTGCCCGACCTTGCCAGGCAAATCGACAAGCCAAGAGTTAAGAACCATTGGCCCATACTCGCCACTGTCTATCATCTCGACAAAGCGTTTATGAGCCTTGGCCGACACCCATTCAAGATGTTTGTCTATCCAATTATTAGAAACGATACCAAGCCAATGCCAGATCCCGTTTTTATCCTGCTTGACAGTAAAGCCCCGAATGCCTTTTTCTACATTTGCATTGATAGCACGCATATGGGCCAGGGCCTCCTCGTGCGTGTCGTGGCACTCAATCACCTTTCCAGAAGGCTCAACCACACACTTACCAGAATCGTCTAGTTTTACAGGCATAATAAACAAAAAAGGCCCAGCGACGATTGTCACTAGGCCCTGTCAGAGCGTCTCTAGTTAAAAACTATAGCACATCAAAAAGTCAGGCGTCAACCCTCCTCATTCATGGCCATCAATGCCGCTGCAGTGGTAGAGGTAAATTTGTAGTCTGCCACACGCTTAGGACTAAGCATCAATAGATTATACTTTGCCCGCGTAGCCTCATCTTGCTCTATCTCGACAACATCTGGAGGTGCCCAAAGGACAGGCTTGTTACGGTGCACGGAAACACTCAGGGTTAATTTTGCAAACCCGTTATTGTTCTTGCACGCGGCCTGGAGTGCCTTTATCACTTCTATCCATTCCCAGTGTACATCCTCTGGGACCGGATCATCATGCTTCAGGAATTGTCTCTTCTGATGATTCCTGGTCTGGCCGTTCTTCTTCTGTGGGTTCTTCGTCTGACTCATCTTCTTGTGCTTCCATTGTCATTTTTTGATATTGGCCTCTTAGCCACTCCAGCGCTGCCAGGGCCTCGCTTGCCCGGCGCTTCTTGGCCACACTATTACTCATCATTATCCTATAACATTCGGCCATCTGACCATGAATCGCCGCAATGACTGTAGCCGGATCATTTTGCTCGTACAGAAGGGGTTCTGGTATATCGCCGAATCTCAGTAATTTGGCAATCACCTTGTCGTCTGAGTAGAACAATGTCGCTATTGGCGATCCATCCTCCAAGAAACCGTCAGCTAATTGCTGGCGTATAAACTCCTCTCTGGAGATTTCGTTATTCTCCATCATAATCCTACGCTGCGCGGCCGCATCAATGATCTCGTATTCAGATGTGCGAGCTACTGAGCGCGATCTGATATCACTGATGTTAGCTTGCATCATTTCTTGCTCATCGTCTTGCTCGTAAAACACAGGCTTGATAAATGGTGGGCACAACTTAAATTCCATTTGCTCTTGCAAATCGGCAATGAAGTCGGCGGGCAAGCGCCCACGTGATTGCATGTTGCTGATCTGATCGCTGGCACGGCTCCCGGAAACCGGCCAGATATCCTGGATTTTCAATCCCCAGGCATACGCAATCGCGTACATTGCCATCAACGTGCCTGTCTCTTCGTCGAATGGATCGAAGTTATTCAAGTCATGTGGTGTAACGCCAACCGCCTGCCCGCCTATGTAAACATTCATGCCAAAGTGTTCGAGACCAAGATTATCTTGCAAGGTGTTTGCTGCCATGAAAGCGGAGATCATTTCCTGCGCAGTAATTCCGTCGCCAACGAATAGCTTTGTGCCCGGCCGTCTACCCATCTTCTCCAGCTTATAGAGAATCTGCCCGCTTAACACTTCACCAAGCAAATGGCTCCTGGACACGCTTGATAAGCCAACACCATTTCTACGAGTAAGTCCCATGGTCATCTGAGACATGTAAATAACACGGCTAAAATGCAGTTTGTAACGCTTTCCATCATCTGGATGTATGTACCCAACGGGGAATTCCAGGACCCCTGTCCTTCTGCAGCGCATGGATTCGAGATGCCTGACACCCCACGGCATTCCCATGATCGGGCCATCCTCTGGCCCCTCGCCCATTATCTCCATAAATCCTCCATTATCTGTCACAAGATAATCTAGGATAAAACGCTTCATAGCCGTGCGAAGGCCCTCGCCACCTTCAGATAAACCACGCACCATCATCTCAAAGGTCTCTGCGCGATCTACTTGGGAGGTGACGTTTCTGTCTCGGGCGACAAATTGTAGGGGAATGTTAGCTAGTTTCGTAAGTGCGGTATAAGCCAGGCCAGACAAATGGTTTGACCCGATCATCATCTGGTAAAGGCGCTTGTCTCTCGACGGACTCCACCAAGGCGGTAAAGAGTCTCCTGTATCTACAAGAGCAATCTCTATTGGATTGCCAACGTCATAAAGACGTCGGCCGTTTTTACTAAAGTATTTGCTCTGTACCTTTTCCAGATTGTCCAAATATACTGCTGTAGTCATGGCCTGATTTCCTTAGAAATTCCTGTATCACCTTGTCTGATTTCGCTTGAGCTTCAGCCATGACCCTGCGTACTGTTTCCTGGATCTCCTCCATGTCCACGCCCGGTGCCCTGATATCCACCGGTAATGGTTCACCGTCTGAGATGTATCGGGTAAGATATCGCAAACCATCGAGCCCATGATTAAACGCATCAATTGGCACATTCGGTTTTGTAATATCGTAAACCCAGCTTCCAAATTCCCATCTCAATTGCTTGCACCTTGGATGTACAATGAGTTTGCGAACTCCATTGGTATCCGCGCCGACCCAGTTGCGGAGTTCGTCAATACCTTCCTGTATCTTGACCCGGTATGCTGTCCCATTAAAACCGAAACCTTTCAAGTAATTACCTAACGTGGGTGAAGATACATCATGTAAAACATACTCTGGCGCTGGATAACCTTTCTGATTACACATTCTAATCACCTGGAGTATGTGTGGTTGATATAGTAACTTAACGGCATAGTGCTCGTCAAAAACTGCTAGTTGACCGTTCTGTCGTTTCTGCGCCATGACGAATGCGCGGGGACTCGACTTAGCACTAAAGTATCCTGTCTTTGTATCTTGCTCGCCCGCGTAGCCATCGTCGACAACCCACACGACTGGCCCACCACCCGGAATATAATCAGCGCTCGGGGTGACATTCCCGGTCCTTGGATCAGGCGATGTAATCTTGTTATACCTGTCCTCCCAACTATCAATAACAAGACCAACACCGTCAGTCCACTGGCCATCCCACATTCTCGCGCGCGTGATACCACGTTTCCTACTCATTCTCTGCGTGTACTTTTCCCGATCGATATGAGGATTCATGGTCCAGTCAGAGTAATAGTACGCAGCCTCACCACCAAGAATCAATCGCACGTTTATCCAGTGCATCCTAGTATCTGGATTGCATGATAATATAAATTGCTCCCAGTCAGCAGCAGTGCCTCTGATACGTGTATCAGCTAGATCGTAATCTTCTTCCTCAAACTCCGTGGCCTCCTCGAACCATACCCCGTCTGCACTACCCTTCATGCCAATAGACTTCCAGCCCTCCCTTTCCTTCTTGCCGTGCATACCCTTAAACAACAGCTCAGAAACCTGGCCATTAGGATGTTCGTACACCACGCGATCCGCCCTTGTATGAAACCAGCAACGAGGCTCGTGCTTGATATGAATGACGTCATCAAGTAACAATGGTATAGTGGATTGGTCCATGTCACTGCGAACTTTACGGGCAACAACCCAGGTAGCACCCGCGTATTTCAAAAGGAACGCATGCACCTTGTTAGCCGCCAGGTTAGACTTTCCCCCACCCGGTTTGCCAGACAACAGCATAACCGGGTTACGATCCAGGAATGGTGCCCATTGCCAATCAGTAGCCTCAAACGGTAGAATCATGGTATAATGTGATTACACAGTGTAATCAAAGGAGTCATAATGTCTGCACAAACATTTCGTTGTTACGTGGTATACACCAGGGAGCACAAGTGGCGGAATCGAGACGGTAAATTCAACAAGAGCATCAGGAAACGAAAGAGTAAATATATTTGGATCACAGCCAACAACAGGGACTCTGCTATCGACCTGGTAACTAAAGCTCATGTAAAACCTCGTGAAAATGAAGAGGTAGAAAAAATCGTGGCCACGCCCTGGAAAGAGGATCGGGCGCTCCGGGCAATGGGCGCAAAAGAGTTGCCCCTAAGATTCGACAAATCATAGCAGTTTCGACAACAGGAAGAGGGTGAACAGTGTCATAAAGAACATCGTAAACGCGATGATCCTGTACGAATAAACACGCTGCTTGCGCAGAAACTCTTTGTTTATCTCCTCCTGCTTTTTCAAGACTAACTCCATAACCCTCTTTTCTGAGTGCATGATCTCACTTATGAACATGTCGCGCACCTCGTTATCGAGTTCAACTGTCACTTTCATGTCCGGCATTGTCGCCATTTTGTCCCTCTTCTAAATACAAAACCTGGCCGTCAATGATCTCGACCGGCCGTCCATCCTTCATAATCCTACCATCAATCACCTGGACTGACGGGTCATCCCACATCATTGGCGAAACATTACCATACATCTTGTAGGTAACTTCCTTTTCTTCATGCACGTCAATCCCGATCTGGTACTTTGTCGTATACATGCCGTGAAGTTTCGCCCGCTTATCCCAACAATCGAGGACAACACGCAGAAACTTCTCATCACCGACCTGGCCCTTAATCAGCTTCTCGACTGACTCTGTTGCAAGGATCCGGTCAACGACACTCCCGGTCTTTGGATCGTAGATATCAATGAGCTTCTGCACTTCCCTAACCTGTTCGGCCGGATCTTTCGACCGCTCCCACGCGGCCCAGGCCTCGACCTCGACCAGGCGTAGGCGCTCCTCTTGCGCCTGGATATCTGCGCCTGTTGGCGTCAAGGCCTGTTCATTCCAGACCTCGATATTAGTTTGGTAATCCCGGCGTACAGTTTCGGCCGATAGCGTATAGGGCACGCCATGCCTATTGTTTAACTCATTGGCTATCTGTGCAAAAGATAATCCCTTGAGATGGTATTCGGCTACGAGGGCACGATCTCTCGCACGCTCGTGATCATCCCTCTTTCCCCCGCCCTTTATCTTTCTGGTCGACATACTCTTTATTCAACCTCTTGGCGAAGTGATCGCTCACGTTAATCTGGAGCATCACGGCATCATCGTTGTATTCTGCAGACACAACAGTCATATGAGCAATGTGCGGCACGCCCACAGTACGCCACTCGATGTACCCAGTCCTTACCGCTGCCTCGGTTAACTCCTCGTGTGATTTCACGAAAGCAATGGCAAAGTCGCTAATTTCCTGAACTGCTGTTTTGTGGCCGTTTTTATTCATGTTCTATCTGCTGCTACTTTTTGTTCAAAATCCTGTCGAACATCTCTTCAAAGGATTTTGCTGGTTCTTCTTTCTTCCTTTCTTCCTCCGCTTTTATTTTTACGAATATTGGGCAATTTTTTTCATGATTCCCAAAGATGTCTGGATTGCAGTAAAGACAGAAGTACCTATCCATCAATATCCCTCCGGTATGCACACGCGCCAAATCTCCAAATCTCTTTTCCGCCTTGCTCGTAACAACGCAACCGCGTCATTGGTCATTGCTGCTAACCAGGCCTCGTGCTCGTATCTGTGCTGGATTTCGATGATAGCCAGGAGCCTCCTGATAATCTGCACTCGATACAGGATGTAAAGCGGAAAGACAATCGCTAGTAGACATAATGCAATATCAATCATCCCTATCCCCATAATCATGTATTGGCTTAGAAATATCGACGTCAATAAACCCGGATGCGATCAACTCATCAAGTCCGGGAAACTCATCGGTTTTTCCAGTGCCGTACCAGATAGCCACAGGCCCATAATTGGCTTGTGCATAGCCTGAAATATCATAGCCATGTTTATTCACGACCTCGCGAATATCTTCCAGTAACTCCTCGAACTCCGCTTTTGTCCTGGTTTCCCCAGTCTCGTCTGAGAACTCAAACCATAAATCAGCCACCTTCAACCTCCGTGAACGTACCGACTAAGCCGATTGAGATTGAGGAGACCTGCCTGATCGCGCCATGCCCCAGGTAGATTGGATCATGCTCATCATGGATGAAAGCTGTAATGTGCCTCTTCTCGCCTCTTGTGGCAAAGATAGGCGTCCATCTCTTTGTCTCCCCGCATAGATGACAGGGAAACGGACGGTTAGCCAAAACCTCAATGCCCCTCCAGCTAACATCCTTGAAAGCAAATACCTCGAAAGTTTTCAGGCACTCTGGATCATCCCACCCCTCCCCAAGCCAGACATCGTACATCCGGTCAAGTGGGGGTTTCGTGTCCTCCCAGATCCGCTCAATCTCTTCGTCGAAGTTTGGTTCATGCGTATCCATAATGTGCCTACCTCCACAACTATCATAGCAGATAATAAACTGAAACTCAACGATCACACTATGAAAGCGGTACCCAGTACAAAAGTACCCTTTAAGTTTTTATAAAGTGTGCTACCATATCTCAGGCCAAATGACCTCGTGCCCGGTTCCGTCGTGCCCTCCCGGATGTAGCCGGGCACACCCTTTTCTGCTACAATCCCATTGCGCTATACGGTACAATGCCGTCACTGGCATTTTTTACTCCGTTGGGTGCGGGTTGTGCAGCCCGCACCCACCTCCATCTAGTTGCATCCACCCGCTTAACTGGCTACACTTATCCCGTCACTTGATCGACGTGGCGGGTCTGGCAAACAACAAGTTCCTCAATCCCCCGTTGTTTGTCATCCTCTCCAAACTGGCACCCCGCCACGTCATTCTTCTTCATAGTTGTGTGCAAAAACTACGGCCTGGCCGAAGGTTCCGCCCTCATCACCCATCCTACTATTAACCACCCACCCCATACCCAGTCAGGTACCAGGTCAAACCCCAGTTCGTCCAGGTGTGACCGTAATGGCCTTCCATCATCAGCTACCCACCATCTCCTAGTCATCACGGCCAGGTCCTTCCTTGGCGCGTGGATAATCACCAGGCCCCGTCCCCTGTAATAGGCGTACGCCATCCGGCCGTAATAAAACATGTCCCTACGTGTCCATCACCGAAGAAAATAGTTTTCCTCGTTTTCCTCGTTTTCTTCGTTTTCCATGATAACACAGTGTAATCACCTGGTCCAGGCCAGTTTTTCGCCAGGCCCCCCGTGTGTGTGGAGAGGTGGACGATACAATGCCAGGAATTAGAACACATGTTCATGGGTCCCACCCCCATATATAGGGGGTAGATGGAAGGCACCCCCCACATATAGGGTAGATTTCGGAGTTGTTCACCGGGTCACCCCGAAGGGGTGTGGTGAGGCATAGCCCTACGCTGATGGGAGTACCTTAACAATCAAGATCGGATAGCGCGCACATAGGGGTGGCACCCTTGGAGCGCACCACCGACGAATACCACGCTAATACCACGCGGCAAACATGCGCGGCCCTCCTGTGAACGGTGTGTGGTGAGAATGTCCTACCGGACGATGCGTAGCTAGTGTACACGAGCGCCACTCGGTACACCGGCGAGGCGGGGAGATGGTACAAGCGCGCGGGGCTAGGGATACGGGACCTAGGACCAGCGGTAGTCCGATAACATGCGGCCGGACGTGGGAGTGTAGGGACCAATCAACGGCTCGACCTGATAATCAACGAGCGCCAGCCCTGCCTAGGGGTGGTCCACGAGGGACTAGCAACCCCTCGCGCGAGCATAATGTGAGCGCGCGAGGGAGTGCTAGTGGTAGCACCAATACGCACACGTATGAGGTGATTTATGAGTACGTTAATGTTTCACAATGGCAAGGGATGGGAGCGCGCGGGTACATGCAAGGACGGCGACAATGTCGGGCACGCGGCCGACGGTATCGGGTTCTACGCCGGACCATTCGGGTACGTGAGTCTGGGTATTGGCGACCAGGTGGAATGCCGTACACGAGCGCAAAAGAGAGCTGTCAACCAGGGCCTACACGCGGCCACGGGGTGGACAAGCTACTCCGCAACGTTTGACGTCATCAAGCACGTGACAGGCGCGGTCATCCGCGTACACAGGCACGTGCGCAATGAGGACGGCGAGAAAATGTGGGCAGTATTCGAGCGAACAATGTAACACACGCGCCCACACGCATAGCAAGAGAGGTGAAATTGTAAGGACGACGAAACGCGCGGGTCTGGAGAAAGAGCCGCCCGCGTGTAGGGTGCCCGCCAGAGAGGTGCCCCTGATGAGTCATGAGGTGAACAGATGAAAAAGTATCACAAGTCAAGGCGCGCGCGCAAGGCCCGCGCATCATGGGTAACATCCGACCACCGTACCACGCACCCGGATACGCGGGTATCGCCCGGGTGGACGCCCACAGCCAGGGTACCGCATGGGACAACACAGCCCGCGCGCCAAACACGCGAGGAACGCAGGCTCCTCCAGGCCTGGTCTGAGGACCGGGTAGTCTGGAAGGACGGCCGCACGCAGGAAACCCCAAGACCAGGAGAGTACACGCGCAAGGTCCCGGACCTGGTGTACCGGTGCATGGAAAATGGCCAGGTGGTTGAGCGCAGGATTGCCCGCAAGATGGGCGAGTGCCCGGATGTGCGCCCGGTCGAGGGGCGCGCGCGGGACGTCGAGACTGGAAAATTGAGCTACACCCAGGCCGTCCAACACGGAATCGTGCGCGAGGAGTAGGCGCACGGGTACCCGGCATCACCCGGCCCGGTGGTGCCAGGTGCCCGCGTGCAGCGCGGCGTGT
>WOR8_10000093_pt1 | contig 81681 bp, 70 predicted proteins | sample DeeMarSeWOR38_10_FD_19890 | JGI IMG/M metagenome (IMG submission 19890)
TATCGGTGTTGCTGGACAGCTAATCTTAAAAGAGTCGATTAAGCCGAATGACAAAAGAAAGGGGAAGTGAAACAGAAGAATTATGATGATCATGTCACCTCCCATTTTTTTAGCCTATATCAGCACCAATCAAACAAAAGGCGAATGTATGTGATCGATTCTATGAAATCTGCAAACCGCTTCAGGCTTAAGCCGGAGCCGAAATTGCGCAAATCTCAGTTGTGCGGTCGTTCCGGCTCCTTGCCTTGCTTAGCCGCTCGTAACAGTTATTTTTTTCGGAGTCGCCTTTTCAACCTTCGGAAGTGACAAACGAAGTACGCCGTCTGTCAGTTTTGCGTCGATGTTTTCCTGGTTGATGATCTCACCGAGCGTAAACTGCCGGTAATATCTACCGGATTCGTATTCCATCAAAACAACTTCCTCGTTCGAGTCATCTGCGGGAGTAACGTCCGCTATGAGAGTCAGCGTATTGTCACGCAGGTCGATATTCAGATCATCTGCCTTGACGCCCGGCATATCGGCAAGCAGTGTAATCTCCTTTTCCGTTTCAAATATATCGACAGCAGGTGTAAATACCAACCCCGGCGTGGTTTGCTCGGCAGGACTGGCAACCTCTTGCTTTTCACGGACTTTCAACTCTTTGCTCTGTGTATCATTCATTGGTAAAATCCTCCTTCATGGGCGTATTATTTCACAGAAATTTGTTTGGGCTTGGCGGCCTCTGCCTTGGATACCACGACGGTTAAGATTCCACTGTCCAATTTGGCTTCCACCTTTTCCGGATTGATATCACCGGGAAGCCCTATCATTCTGGAGAAACTTCCTGCTTCACGCTCTTTTCTGTGGTATTTGGCGCCTTCTTCCTCCATCGCTATCTTTCTCTCACCGGTTATAGAAAGATTATTTGCGGCAACCTGAATATCGAGCTCCTCTCCCTTCACGCCGGGGATTTCCGCACGCACATAATAGTTGTCCTTGTCCTCGGTAAGATTGATAAGCGGATACACGCCTGCGCTAACGCGCTGGTTTGGAGCTTTGGCGTCCTCGACCATCTGTTCCAACTGTTGTCTCATCCGATACAACTCATCTATTGGGTGCCGGAATCTGAATGTGGGTACGGTAAAAAATCTGCGATAAATCATTTTACACCCTCCTTTTTTCCGCTGAAATAACGATGAACATCCGTATGCTGTTTATCCGTATGACCAAATCTCTATTTTTGATACTATGATAAAAATTATTCATTTATTGTCAAGACAAACAATAATAAAATAGTTGTATTACTCTTTAGTTTTATTATAATTAAGTAATATAAACGAATCCATGTAATCCCACGGAGCCAAGCATTGAAAAAAGAAGCGAAAAAACAGATGGATAACAAGCCACCCGTCTCCAACCCTTCGACCACGGATCTGAGGGGTAGGCAGTCGGTACGAGCCACATTTCGACTTTCTAATGCCTGCATCGCCGCTATCAGTGTTCTTTCGGCGCAACTGGGAATTAAACAAAAATCTGTTTTTGACCATTTAATGGAAGATGCGCAGGCCTTAAAAAATATTGCCCGGGACCTGGCGAATACCGAATTGGACCCTAATGATCGCGTACCGAAAACCTTTGTGATCAGTCGCAGGTCATTATCCTTTTTGGATGAAATATCCAGTACATATGATACACCCAGAGACGCATTAGTAGAGTATTCCGTGCGCAGGCTTTTACCGATTATCGCCAAGGAACGCAAAAAGCACGAGGAGCGCAAGAAGCTGTTGGTCGAAATTTCAGACCATTTCGTGGAAGGTGAGAATCTATTATCACAAGCAACTGAAAGGTTGGATGCCGACGACCCGACTGTCGTCAAATTGGAAACAGCGATGTCCGTTTATAAGCATGCAATTGATGACATAGCCAAATTCGTGGCAAAGGGGAAAATATTAGAAGAATTTCAGCCGTAATAATTTGGTGCGTTTGTAAAACCTCCTGCTACATCTCCGAACCTGAAAATGATGCTGGTAGGCTCGCATCTGGGGGCGACAAGTTACTTATCCGATGTATTCTACTGGCAAAAGAGTGACCCATATTCTTGCCGGCTGGTTGCCCCCAGATAGTCCGTGATTTTCTAAAGCTATAATTGACCATAGGGGTTTAATTAACGAACGGGAGCTGTAGGTTGGAAATAGGGTGGAAAATGTAAAAAGGCTTCAGAGTTAAATTTCTCTGAAGCCTTTTATTTTGTGGCTCCCCGTTACATTCGAATGTAAGAACCTTACACCTACTTTGATATTAAATACGCATAAGGAAGAACCAGGGAATTAACCTCTTATTTTATCGGGTATATATCAAAATACAAAATATGCTTGCCAATGGTTGCTCGCAGCAATTTCTGCAAGTCAAGTGGCAGGTGAAGCGATCATCCGGTTCAAGGGATCTCTCAATTTTATGACCGACTGATGACGTTGTCCTGATTTCGCTGAATTGATGACACTGACGCCAGTCTTTTCCCAGCGGCACGGATTTGACATCCGCCTGCGCCGCCAAAGTGGTCCGACGGCAAGGGGACAGACAGAGATCTTTGAGACGGGTTGAAACGCTTTCGGCGCAATTGCCCTCTGGTGCAATTGTCAAGCTGGGGCACTTGCGCAGAATCGCGGATTGCCTGTCGAGAATCATCTGAGTTTTTCGCTAAATTGCTTCAAAAATTACCCTTTGATATAATTAGCATATTTATTTCCGAGTTGGACTGCAATTACACCACTCACTGCTGGAGCAGCTACTGAATGCATCGCTTTTATAAATGGCCCTTGTGGCTGATCATGATCTTGGTTTTCAGCCTATTGTCGGGCACCATTGCTTTTCAACGACCCTTGCTATTTGAAAAACTGGAATTGCAGGTTTTTGATTGGCATTATTCGGGGCTGGGATACCGGACCGATGATCCTGAGATTGTTCTGGTAGTCGCTGGTGAAGAGACGCTGTCCAAGTTCGGGAAGTGGCCATGGAGGCGTTGGTATCACGCGAAGCTATTGGGAAATTTGGGCTATGCCAGACTTGTCCTCATGGATATCCTTTTTCCTGAAAAAGGCGATCCTGCGGACGATGCGGCGCTGGTTGAAGTGGTAAAAAAACTTGGAAACGTGGTGGTGGCTATGCACATCTCCCCGGGTTCCGTGCAAGGCAATGACCATTTAGTCCCGCCGTTCAATGAACTGCTGTCTGCCTCTGTAGCAGCCGGATTTACCAATATCGAACCCGACAAAGACGGGCTTATCCGCTACACCAATCCCCTGAGAAAAGTGGGTGAGCTGATTGTTCCCTCATTAAGTCTTGCAGCGGTTTCTCCTCTTACTGCACAGTCACCCAGAATCGAAGAAATCGGAGATATGATGTTTTTATCATGGGGAGACCGTAAACTGCCGATCGATTCGAAGGGCAGACTGTGGCTGCATTATACCGATAAGCCGATTAGAATATATGAGTATTATCAGGTTATGACCGGTTTGATCTCACCGAATGTATTCAGGGATAAGATCGTGGTTGTCGGAGTCGCCGCGTCAGGAGTGGAAGATTTTTATGTGGTGCCATCGCGAGGTGGGAGCCGAGTAATATCCGGTGCCCAGCTAAATGCTGAAATATTGAAAACCCTTCTGGCGGGAACGGTTCCGATTAGAATTCGACCGTTCTGGGATGGGCTGATAACAGCATTGCTGGTGCTATCTGGCGCAGTTTTGGCCATTATCTCGAGACCTTATCGGGGTTATGCCTATCTTGCCGTTCTTTTGACGGCTTTGGTGATACTTAACCACATGGCATTCATTAACTCCCACCGCTGGATAGCGCTGGTGGTTCCTTTCATCGGCACACTGACTTCTTTCCTAAGTGCCTGGCTGGTGCGTTTCAAAGGCCTTCAAGAAGACTGGAATGTGAAAACCTTTTCAATCTCTTCAATTTACAACCTATCGCAAAAAAACCAAACAGATACGGACAGCTATGAAAAATACCTTGACTCCATCTGGCCGGAGTTTGCCAAGGCTACCGGTGCAGAACTAATCGCACCCCGCATAACGCGTAAGGAGATGATTGAAAAACGATTGGTCAATCTTCCAACCGCCAGAGGGCTTTCCGAAGACAAAATCGTCCTGTTGGATGACAGCGGCAGTCTTCCGCGGTTGAAATTGATCGTACCGCTGCAGAAAGACGGCCAGCAACCGAGAATGCACTATACATTGATCGGTTTGAATCGAAAACTGACAGATGAGATGATTCAGACCCTTTCGGCGTTGATATTTTCCCTATCATGGTTTTTCAGCCTGCTTTCGCGCAATCAGGAACGGAAAAAAATGCTGCTGGAAACGATCCAGGCAATTTTCATGGCGATGGATTTTAGAGATCCGATAACCGGCGGGCATTCCGTCCGAGTTTCAGAGCTTTCACTGGAAATTGCCGAGCGTTTGAACCTGGGGCCACAAACTGTTGAGGACATACATTTGGGTGCTTTGATTCACGATATAGGGAAAATTGGAATTCCGGATTCGGTGCTCAAAAAGAAGGATTCCCTCACCAAAGAAGAATATGTATTGATCCGGGAACATCCGGTCATCGGGGCCAAGATCATGGAATCGGTCGGCTTGCCGGAAGTAACCCGCAAAGCTCTGTTTGAGCATCATGAGTTTCAAGATGGCGAGGGCTATCCGAACGGCTTGAAGGGCGATCAGATCAGTTTGGCCGCAAAAATAGTGGCTGTGGCCGACACCTTTGATGCCCTGACCAGCCAGCGGCCCTATCGCAAAGGTATAACCCCGGCAGAGGCCTGTAATTATCTGTACGATCACATCGGTACAAAATTCGACCCGGAGATCGTAAACGTACTGCTTAAGCTTAAAGCCCCTCCGGGCTGGAAGCCCAAACCGAAGCATGAGAACTCGTGATTGGCTGCGATTGTTATGAATATGGTGGCGTATTGAAATAGATGCAATGTAATACACTACATCATCATTAATGACAATATGCGTCGAAAATATTGACAAAATTTGGAATATCACCCCCGAATCGAGATGCTGACTGCTGATGGCCTACCATTTTCCCGCTGGCTAACCCCCCGAAACAGTAGACGGTTCATTTATTTTCATCCTGGCAATGGTTTCTGGCACGGAAATCGCTATATATTGATTCGGTAGAGTATACACCGTTGTTAGTTGTGTAATTGTAATTTCGTTTGTGCCAAGTTCACTCGATTGTTTTCAATAATATAGATATAAACAAAGGACAAAATTATGCGGATGGCAATCAAACCCAAACGAGTGATGTTAATAACCGGTATGATTATTGCCGGTCTTGCTGCGTCGCCGGCGCTTGCCGGCGACCCGAAGATTATCCACGTAGCCGGTAAAGCCCAACTTTTGGAGGCCAAAGGCGAGTCCCCCACTCAGGCAACCGTTGGGGCCAAACTGAAGCCGGGAAGCAAGATCGTGGTGGTCGGAAAAGGCAGCGTAGAGATAAAAATTGGTACAGAATCCATCAACGCCACGGTCGGTGATGACACGCTTATAGAATATACGGGACGATCTTTTTTCAAAGGTGTAGAACGTTTTACCCTGCAAAAAGGCGGTGCCCTTTTCAAGATTAAAAAAGGTGATAAACTCGATGTCAAAACGCCGCATGTTGTGGCTTCGGTGCGTGGCACCGAGTTTCATGCTCACACCGATAAAGGCAGATCCAGTATTTCCGTTATTTCCGGAAGGGTTCATACTGCAGATAGTCGGGGCAATAATTTGGAGCTGCATTCCGACTCATACGCGGTCATTGATGAGCGGGGCATTGTCGAAGTCGGAAAGGGCCGCTATGGCCATGGTATTCCAGGGAAGGTCGGTGTTGAGAAGAACGCAAAAGTGAATTCGGGCAAAAAGAGCAGCACCGACATCCATACCGGTGCTCTGAAAAGCAAGCCTGCGAAAAAAGGTCCCACGGGCAAGTTCAGTTCTCAAAAAGACCCATCCGACGAAAGCGGCACCAGTAAGGGTAACGCAGGAAGTAAAAGCGCTGGTGGTGGAAACGCCGGTGAAGGGAATGCCGACAACGAAAACGCCGGTAACGGGAATTCCGGCAATAGTGGATCCAAGGGAGCAAGCCAGGGAAAGGGGAATTCCGGCAATAGTGGATCCAAGGGAGCAAGCCAGGGAAAAGGGAATTCCGAAAAATAAAATGACCACAAAAAAATGGCCGGATTATAAAAATTCGGCCATTTTTTTGCATTTGAAAGGTCGGTAGAATAGTATTTGTACCGTTGACTCCCGTCTAACGAAGACGGGGTATAAAACAGCCGCTTATATTCGTATGAAGTCGATGGACTCGGGTTGATGTTAATTCGATATGCCCTTGGAGAACCAATGAAAAAGGCTCAACCTAACTGATTGAGCCTTCTCATATATTGGCTCCCCGGGTAGGACTTGAACCTACAACCTAGTGGTTAACAGCCACCCGCTCTGCCGATTGAGCTACCGGGGATCATTTTGGAAGTTCGCAAATGTAATAGAGGCGATGATAAAAGTCAAGCCGTAATTTTTATCGTTACAGGCGATCAAAGTGGTGCAAATGTAAATGAATGTATGACAAAAGAAATACATGTTTGACAAAAATTGTCACTTTCGTATTTCTCTGTACTACGGGTAACCGGAAAAAGTTACGATTTTCCAGTTTTTTTTTCGTCAACGTACATTTTGTGAACCAGATAATCTGAGAGCACAACATCTGGTGGATATGGGGCAGCATCCATTCCATTTTGAACAGATCCCGCAGGCGGCAATGGACAGTATCGAGTATAAATTCAGGATTTTCCGTGCATGGAGTGCCAAAAAACGGGTTGCAGGCCACTGACTGGCCCATTTTGGGACATTCGGCGGACTTCTGTTATTTTTATAATATTTACAATCGGTTATAGTATAATCTGCCAACTGTTTGAATTTTGAAGAATCGGCTTTTTCCCGGCGAAATCGTAACATATTATTAAAATTGACATTTTAGGGCATAAATGGTGCCGTTATTTGTCACTTTGTAGCATATTCAAAAATTGATGGTTTCGCGAAAGTAACCGGAATTACAAGAAAAGCATGATTTGTATCAATTTGGCACAGATGTTGTATATTCAGATACCGAAATCAAACGAAGAGAATGAACGCTCTTCACCGCTCTTTCCCATCATTCTGTAGATAATTAGCGCTTCTCGAGTGTGCGTGCATCTCCTTGGCGGGCATTTAAAGCAACTAATCCAGCTATGCAACAGTCGAGAACAACGGCATTTTGGGAAGCCTAATTTCTAATATCAAGTGCGCGGATCAGGTCATGCTGACGCGCACTTTTTATTTTGTCCCCCTTTTGGTTGCTCCAAAGACAACGCCGCCACCCGGTGCCGGCCGCATGTGGGTTCGGCGGAACTACCCAGGTGCAAATACCTTCAATCACTTGACCGGACCACGGAAAATGATGTAATTGCCGGTATGCCGCCGGCCCGGTTGGAAATAGTTGCCCGGCGCCGAACATCCGGTGGCCGGCTGGGATCGATCGGGTGATCAACCCAGTGGCATGCGGGGTCGGTCAGGCCGGTTGCCGGGGCAACCGGGATACGAATCTTTCAGAGGGGGCATACACAGGGTGGAAAACTATCATCGCAAGTACTTGAAGGGCCTCGCCCACCGGCTCAAGCCAGTGGTTCTCATCGGTCAGGGCGGTCTGACGGCATCCGTTGTTCAGGCTGTAAACACTGCCCTCAATGACCATGAGCTCATCAAAATCAAGTTTAACGCTTTCAGAGAAAAAGAAGAAAAGGCAAAAATCACGGCGGACATAGAGAAGCAAACCGGGGCCGAATGGGTCGGATCGATCGGCCACACCACCATTATCTATCGCCCCCACCCGGATGCGCAGAGTCGTAAGATCCGGCTGCCCCAAAAGTGAGCGACCGCCGGGCGGGTGATTCGAACCAGCCACGCAGCGAAGGCCTGGTCTTTATTCCCCTTCTTGGTCGTCTGCCGGAAGCGTCGGCGCATAAATGATCAATTCATCGCCGGGGTGGATGTGCTTGTGGGGGTTTAGGCCGTTCCACTTGAGAAGGGCGGGCAGCGGTATGCGGTAGAAATCGGCGATGGTTGAAAGATTGTCTCCCGGTTGCACGACGTGAACCAGCCGTCCGGATTCGTTCTCCCAAGTTTCCAGCTCCTTTTCGAAACGGGCGTGGAAACCTTCCGCCGATCCTTCGGGGACGAGAACGATGTGAATGCCCTCTGGCAGGAAGTAACCGCGAATGTCGGGGTTCAAGTCTTTTATCTTCTTAAAATACGTCCCGGCGGCCTTGGCCACAATGGTAATAGGGGTGCGCTGTGGGCAGACGACTTCCACCCGTTCGAATTCCAGCGGTGGGTAAAGATCGCCTGCGGTCAGATGAAAACCGTATTTGGCGGGGTCGCTGATGATCAGTTTGGCGGCAATGATCCGGAAGATGTACCGTTGCGTTTCCAGCGGCAGATACAGCTGGTAGAAATTGCGGTTTTTTTGCAGCAGGATTTCCGACTTCAGGCCTTCCTCGCCCATGTTGAAGGCCGCCGCAGCAAGTGTCCACGATCCCAGGTCGGCGTACAGATCAGTAAAGTAGTCAACGGCCGCCTGGGTCGATTTGAAGATGTTGCGCCGCTCGTCCAGTTCGGAATTGATCTCCAGTCCGTACCGCTGTGCCGTCGAGCGCATGAATTGCCAGAACCCGATAGCGCCGGCCGGAGAACCGGCATGTGGTCGCAGAGCACTTTCGGCAATGGCGACGTACTTGATATCTTCCGGGATGCCGTGTTTGGCCAGCATCTTTTCGATGATCGGCAGATAACGCTTGGAGCGCTTCAGCCACAAAATGGCCTGGGGCCGGTCCCCCAGGGTTATGAGCATCTCTTTTTCAAGTCTTTCGCGGACCTCCTGGTTATCCAGCGGCACCGCTTCGCCGCAGAATTCCAGGGGCGGATGAATTCGGATGCCTTCGATCAAAGATGGCTGGCGAGGAGCCGCCGTCCCCTCCGGAATATTGCCGACGGTTCCGACGCCGGTCATAAACACCAGGCCGATGGCGAAAAGTGCTATGCAGTTTCTCATCATGGGTAAGGAGTCAGGTATGCACCGCCCGCAATGCGGAAATCAGGGTAAATACGCCGGCAATCAGAAAAAATACGCCGGCACCGAATTTAATGTAATGCTGGGGGATATAGCGGCTCAACGTACTGCCGAAGAAAACGGCAATTACGGCACTGAGCACCAGCGCCGCTGCAGAGCCGACGAAAACCGAGAACTTGGGGTCGCAGTCCGCCGACAGGCAGAATGTGGCCAGCTGGGTTTTGTCGCCCAGTTCAGCGAGAAAGACCATACCGAATGTCATCCACATGATTTTAAAGTCCATTGAAACAAAAACCTCCGGTTTGAGATGGGGTTTGAAACCGTCGCAACCTGCTCCGGTGCTACCTTTCCCCGTCAGGGGGCGGCTGCAGTTGCACGATCGGTTTGCATCACATGCCTTCGTGCACCTGTCCGCCTGGCTGGAGAAAATCGATAGGACGGTTGGGCTAAAGCGCCCGCAAATACTCGGGTTTTAACGACACCTTTCCGGCCAGCGCATTGTCGATCAGTTCGAGAACCTCCGTTTTATCCCTCGGAAGCCTGGCTTTGATCGGCAGATAGTTGGAGGCATGATTGGCGTGGAACAGTCCCCGGGACAAATCGGTGTGAGCCAACATGGTTCTCAGCTCCGCCAGCATGTCGTTCGGCTCGATCAGTTCGAATCGGCCGGCGGCGTGATCGTCGCAAAGCGGTGTGCCCGGTATGAGCATCAGGCTCAATGCTCCCACGTACTCGGGATCGATGGTCGACAGGACGCGACCGGTTTCACGGGCGTGAACCTGGGAGCGCTCACGGCCGGCAATTCCCAGAACGACGGTGACGGAGAGCTTGATACCGGCGCTGCGCGCTTTGCGGCCCATGAGGATCATTTTCTCGGAGTTCGCTCCTTTGTTGATATGTTTTAAGGTAACGTCGTCTCCAGTTTCCAGTCCCATATAGGCGATGCCGAGCCCGTGCGCTCGAAGCGCTTCGAGTTCCTCGACCGTTTTCATCTCCAGGCTCTTGGCATTGGCATAAACCCCCACCCGGGTCACCCAGGGCAGCTGCTTTTCGATTTCTGTCAGGATCTGCAGCAACCGTTTCTGCGGGACTATCAGTGCGTCGCCGTCACACAGAAACACCCTTCGCTGGCGCCGGCAATGTCGGGCTGCGAATTCGATGTCCTGCATGATGATCTCATCAGGTTTGATACGGAACCGCTCTCCGCGATATGTGCCGCAGAAAGTGCACTTGTTGCGGGAACAGCCGACGGTGACCTGCAACAGGATGCTGTTCGCCTCGCTGGGCGGTCGGATGATCATCCCTTCATAATGCATTGTGTGCGCTCCATGACCGGCAGCCCTAGCTTTCCACCTGCTCGATACACTTCAGAAAATCGATGGTGAAGGCATCCATGAGTTCTTCCTCCTGCCCGAGCTCCGAGCGATCGGTTACCTCGTTTGCTTTTTCACCGTACGCAACGTCCCATCCTTTTTGTACCAGCATCTCGATTACGGCACGGGTTTGTTCTTTGGTGGCATCGGTCCCGAGGTTTTTCTCGGATAGAAAAAACTTCATTGCCTCATTTCTCCTGTTTGATCACCGTGCGTTGTCTGGGATAGATCGCAACCGGTGCAGCCGGCGCACGGCCCTTGATAGGTGAAGCGATCCGGTTTGTAATTTAAGGGTTTTTTCATCGATTGGCAACATGGATGTTGAGGTTTTCGCGACATGATGATATTTTCAGGGCGAATTTGCCGTAGCGACGGCAGCCCTTCGGCTCGATGCCTGCGGCCAAACGGCAACGGGAAACCGGGACGAACGCTGGCCGATTGCCTTCTCGGTAGGAAAGGAAAAAGTCATTGGATCAGGATTGGGAAAATCGTGTGCTGTGCAGTGACGGCAACTGCATCGGTGTGATCGGCGCCGACGGTCGCTGCAAGGAGTGCGGCAAACCCTATGAGGGGCGCCTGCCGGACAGTTTTGGTCGCCAGACGTCCACCGAAGAGCCCGAGGCGCCACCTCAGACGGAAAGTGAAGCAGGTGATGCACCCCGGTCGTCGGTTGACGAGCCGGACAGCGCCCGGCAGGGAGCCGGCAGTGACGATTGGGAAAATCGCGTGCTGTGCAGCGACGGCAACTGCATCGGTGTGATCGGCGCCGACGGTCACTGCAAGGAGTGCGGCAAACCTTACGCACCGGACTCGACAAAGTAAAAGCCGGCTATCACCCTGTGCGCTTTATCGGATCGTCCTGTTTGACGGTGATTGGGGACGGAAAATAACGAAGGCGACAGATCCGCCCGGTGTGCGGGTCTGCCGCCTTTGCGTTTGATATGGCCGGTAAAACGGTTAAATCGCGTCGCGTAACTTTTTGCCGGGTCGGAACCGGACTACGTTTCTGGCTTTGATCTTGATCATAGCGCCGGTCTGCGGATTGCGGCCTTTGCGGGCTTTACGTCGGGATTTCATAAAGGTTCCGAAACCCACCAAAGTCACCTTGCCGTCTTTCTTTTTCAGTGCCTTGGTTACGCTGGTCATAAAAGAATCCAGCGATTTGCCGGCCGCCACCTTGGAAATCTTCGCTTCTTTCGCCATTTTTGCAATCAAATCTGCTTTTGTCATCTGGTCCCCCCTTTTCAATTGTTACGGTTGCTGGTCCCTGAAACCCAGAGTTGATGCGAATTTACTATATATTAAAAGTAAAGTCAACACCTAAATCCAGATAGGGTAAGGTTTTGTGGGGATTTTAGCCGGCAGAACCCCTAATATAGGGCCAAATCAAGGACCTCCAAATGCAACAAACTGGAAAACAACGGCTTTGCCCGCTGTGGCAGGGCGCAAGAGTGCGGCCTCGTTGCAGCGACAACGGTTGTAAACGCCGGTTTGGCGGATGCTTGGAATCTTGCGCCGGTCAGCCCAGCAGGCGGGGGAGAAAAGTGACGATCGCCGGAAACCACATCAACAGCAATACGCATATCAGGTACGCCGGCAGGAAAAAAACGACTCCGCGGAAAACATCTTCCAGCGGCACGTCCTTTGCCATTCCGCCGACAACATAGGTGGTGGCGCCGACCGGCGGTGTGACCGCCCCCATGGTGGTTATCACGGTAATGGTCACGCTGAACCAGATCGGATCGTAGCCCAGCTTTACGGCCAGCGGAAAAAAGATCGGAATGGTGATCAGCAGCAGGGCCAGCGCATCCATTACGGCACCGCCGACGGCATAGATTGCGAAGATAATCAGCATGACCACGGTCGGCGACACCGGCAAGCCGGCCACCCAGGAGGCGATGTCAAAGGGGATGCGGGTGACGGCCAAAAACTTGCCGAAAATCACCGCGCCGGCGACGATGGTGATCACCATGCAGGATATCCTCAGGGTCTCTTCGACTGCCGCTACAAAGCCTTTCAGCGAAAGCCGCTTGCGCGAAACCCCGATCAAAACGGCAAAAAAAGAACCGGCCGCCCCGGCTTCGGCAGGTGTGAAAAACCCGAAGTAAAGCCCCAGCATGACCAGCAAAAACAAAATAATCACCTCGGCCGCCCCGGCCAGAGAAGTGATTTTCTCCATCCAGCCGGCCGCCGGTCCCACCGGCCCCCAATCCGGATGCCGGCGGCACACCAGGTAGACGCACAGCATCATCAACACCGCCAGAAAGCCGCCGGTGACAACGCTGCCGTAAAACAGTCTGGCAATCGATTGCTCGGTGGAAAGCCCGATGACGATGAGCACGACACTCGGGGGTATCACCACCCCCAGCGTCGAGCCGCAGGCCACCGCCCCTGTGCTCAGTCGGGGGTCGTAGTGGTATTTTTTCATTTCCGGGAGCGCAACCGTGGTCATGGTGGCGGCAGTGGCTGCATTTGATCCGCAAATGGCGGCAAACGCGCTGCAGGCCATGATGGTTGCCATGGCGATACCGCCGCGGATGGTGCCGATCCATTTATAGGCGGCTTTGTAAAGGTTTTCGTTTACACCGGAATGGAAGGCGATCTGGCCCATGAAGATAAACAGGGGAATGACCGTCAGCCCGTAGCGGGAAAAGGTCTCCCACAGCACGCTGCTGAGCATGTTCAATCCGGCCGGCACAGAGACCACAAAGCAAAAACCGGCAAAGCCGATGATCCCCATGGCAAAGCCGACCGGGGTGCCCAGAAAGAACAGGGCACAGAGCAGAACCACGATTCCGGTCACGCCAACCAGTGCAAGACTCACAACGGTCTCTCCTTGTCCGAACGGGCCATCATGGCAAGACTGACCACCAGCTCCAGCACCAATGCCAGGCAGCCCACCGCAACGGCAATGGTGAAAGGATAGTAGACGATCCGCAGGGTTTCGGTAACTTCACCGGTGCGCAACAACGTGGCGGCCTTTTTCAGCAGCTGCCAGGCGGCCAGGGAGAAAAATATTACACAGATCGAGTGGTTGGCAGCGGTCAGCAGCGTGCGGACTTTTTTCGAAAAGGAGTTGACCAGCACGTCAACGGAAATGTGTCCGCGCCGCATCTGGGTGTAGCCGAGCGCAAAAGTGGTAACTACGGCTCCGAAATACCCCATCAGCTCGAACGTGCCGCGGATGGGAACCCAGGTGGTGCGCAGAAATATATTGGCGCAGGTCAGCGCGCACATCCCGATGAGAAAAAGCCCGCCGACAAAGATCAGCAATCGGTTCAAGTTCTGATTGATTTTCACCAGCCGCTCGATCATGGTTTGCTCGCTTACAGCAGCCGGGAGCACCTTTAGGGTGCTCCCGGCCGCTGCGGTTTTCTGCCCGCAGGTGGTGCGGGGTTACTTGCTGTATTTAGCAATGGATGCCTTGATGTCTTCGATGATGGCTTCTGCAGGAAGCCCCTTGGTTTTGGCATCGGCGATCCATTTTTCGGTCAGAGGCTGCAGGCGTTGATCCCACGCGGATTTTTCTTTTGCAGCCAGCTCGATGAATTCGACCCGGTGGGTGTTTTTGGACCACTGCACCGACTCCGTCACATGGTTGTCCATGTAGTCTCCGGTCCACTCGGACTGTTCCCGGACCAGCTCGTCCATGACCTTCTGCACGTCCTTGGAAAGGGCGTTCCAGGAGTCGAGGTTCATGACCACCGCAAATGGATAGATAGCCGTGTTGGTTACCGTGACGTAGGGGCACATTTCCGCAAATTTGAAGTCTTTGAGCGTTTCCAGAGAAGAGAGCAAGCCTTTGACAACACCCTTCTGAAGCGCTTCGGGGGTGGCGGGCATCGGCATGCCGACCGGATTGGCCCCCCAGGCGGCCAACACCTGGGCGGCGCCGCCGGAACCCCTCAGACTCAACCCCTGAAGGTCATCGAGTGTGCGAACGGCCTTCTGGGACATGATGTTCGATGGTGCGGTGGTGAACATGGCCAGCACCTTTACCGCCGAAAACTCTTCCGGCCGGTACTTTTGATACAGATCCAGCAGCACCAGGCTTCCGACCTTCGCGTTGGGGATCCCGATGGGAAGCCCGGTTGCATTGGTCACCACGAAGCGACCCGGCTGATAGGCCATGCTGAGACATCCGATGTCGGCCTGACCGGCAATAACGCCGTCCATCATGGCTTTGGCCCCCAGCAGGGTTCCCCCCGGAAAGGTGTCGATGCTCACCTGCCCGCTGGTTCTTTTCTCCACCTCTGCCTTCCAGCGCTCCATCTGAACACAGGGAAAAGTGGGGGCCGGTGGGAAGTTGGCGTAGGTGAGTTTCTTGGCTCCTGCAGTGGATGTAGTCGGCACCAAAAGGGCGCACAGCAACAAGACCAGCAATAATCCGCCAATTTGTTTGAGATCGTTTCGTTTCATCTGGTTCCCTCCTTCGATTTGTTGACCCTGCGTTGTTGGCAGGGCGCTGCATCAGCCTGAGTTGCGATGATCGAATACGCGTCGGCTTTTTCGTTCGGTTCGCGGCAGGCTGCCGTGGTCGACCATTTCGACATTACCGCGCACCAGGATCTTGCGTCGAATTTCCGTTGCGATCTGCTCGGCCAGCCGGACGTCTGCCTCCGGCAAACCGTCGATGCTTCGCTCCACTCGCACCGTCATGATATCGCGGCCGTCTTCACGGTGGTGGAGATGAATCTGGTATTCGCTGCCGATACCTTCGAATGCGCTCAGGATAAGGTCGATCTGGCTTGGATAGATATTCACGGCCCGGTAGATGAACATGTCGTCCGTGCGGCCGGCAATCCGGTCATGCCGCGGCAGCGGCACGCCGCACGGGCAGGGCTCGGGTATCAGGCGCGTCAGGTCGTGGGTGCGGTAGCGGATCAGCGGACTGCCCTCCTTGCGCAGGGTGGTGACCACCAGTTCCCCCTGCTGTCCGGCGGGCAGCGGCTGGAGCGAATCCGGGTCGATGACTTCAAAAATAAAGTAATCCGCCCAGTAGTGGATTCCCTGATGCAGGTGACAGTCCAGGCCGGTCCCCGGACCGTAGAGTTCTGTCAGGCCATAGATGTCAAAGACGTGCTCGATGTCCAGCAGCTCCCGGATTCTATCGAGCATGGCAGCGCTGCTGCGCTCGGCGCCCATGATGATCTTTTTGATCTTGATTTTCGAGAGAAGATTGCGGCGATGGATCTCTTCTGCCAGCAGCAGGGCCATCGAAGCGGTGGCGCAAAATACCGTGGTTTCAAGATCCACCATCATTTCACAGTGCATGTCGGCGTTGGCCGGTCCCAGCGGCACGGCCATGGCACCGAACCGTTCGCAGCCGGCCTGGAACCCGACACCGGCGGTCCACAGACCGTAACCGACCGCGATCTGGACCCGATCTTCGCTGGTCAGACCGGCCAGTTCGTAGCAGCGGGCGAAAAAGTCGCTCCAGTCATCGAGGTCCTTTTGGGTGTAGCAAAGCACTTTGCGCTTGCCGGTGGTTCCCGAAGAAGCATGGATGCGGCAGATATCCTCGAAAGCTGCGCAGCGAAGCGGAAAGGGATATCCTTCCTGCAGGTCCTGCTTGTCGGTCAGCGGCAGGTGTTGCAGATCCTGCAGCGTGCGGATGTCTTCCGGCTTGGCGCCGGCGGTGTCGAATTTTTTGCGGTAGACCGGTGAGTTCTGATAGGCGCGGTCCACGGTCCACTGCAGACCGGCCAGCTGTATGCTGTTTAATTGCTCTTTGCTCAGTTTGCGGGGAATAAAGGGCATCGATCGACTCCTCCTTCAACAACTACCTTCGATATCCGGTTTCAAGTGCGGTCAAAGAGGCCTTGCGCAGCTGCCGGCGGCCCGCTGTCACCTTCTGCAATGCAGCGAGAACATCTTCGTAGGTGCAAAAAAGCAATCCGTGTTCATCCGTTTGTCCGTGGCCGGGAGCCAGGGCAAATCCGAGCAGGATCAGGTTGACGGCCTTCGGGTTGCGTATCTTCCGGGCGAGGGCATCGGCATCTATCCGCATGGTCGGGTACCGATCATCTGCATCTGCGGATGTGGTTTCGTTGACCACCGCCCAGCCGCCGTCTTTCAAAAAGCCGACATGCTGGGCCATGTTTTCCGCTTTTAAAACCAGCAGGCCGTCTGCTTCGGCCGGTCGGATCAGCGGGCTGCTGAACTGGCCAATTTTCAGGTGAGACACCACGGTTCCGCCCCGCTGCGCCATGCCGTGCGTTTCCGACGTGAATACCGGCAGCTCTTTGGCAATGGCGGCTTCGGCCAGCAGACGCGTGACAAACAGCACTCCCTGGCCGCCGATACCGCTGATGACGATTTGTTGTGCTTTACGCCGGGTCATCCTTCGTCCCTGTCTCCCAGATGGTTTAGGGTTCGGTTGCCGTTGGGCAGCATGGTGAACTACTTACCAGCGTCCGGTTCTTTTGCAACGATGGCATCGTTCGGGCACACCTTCAAACACACCCCGCAGCCGGTGCACACCAGCGGATCAATTTCCACCTGCTCGGATTGCGGATCCATGACCAGGGCCGGGCATTCGAACTGCTGCAGGCAGAAACCGCAGCCGTCGCAGCTGTCCTCGACCTGTACTTCGACCTCGCGGGTGAGCGCTCCCATGCGGGCCAGGTCGATCACGCACGGGTGCCGGGCAATAACCACTGCCGGGCCCTTATCCCGGCAATATGCCAGGGCGTCCTTCAGGGCGGCTGTGAACTCCGGCAGCCGGTACGGATCGTATACCTCGCAGCGCTGCACCCCGCATCCTTTCACCAGATCCTCTATCGGAACGCGGACGAGATCTTCGCCGCAGGCCCCTTTACCGGTTGCCGGCGTGGGCTGGCTGCCGGTCATCGCAGTGGTGCTGTTGTCGAGAATGACTAGCACGAAGCGCACGTTCTGGTTGACCGCATCGATCAGTGCCGGGATCCCGGCATGGAAAAAGGTAGAGTCGCCAATGGTTGCGACAATGTTCGGCAGCTTCTCTTCTCCTTTGTAGGCATGGTAAAAGCCGGCTGCCTGGCTGATGGAGGCACCCATGCACAAGACGGTGTCGACGGCCTTCAGGTTCAAGCCCAGGGTGTAGCAGCCGATGTCACTGGTGAAGATCCCCCGGCGGGCCGCTTTTTTGATGGCGAAGAAGCTGGCGCGATGCGGGCAGCCGGCGCACAGGGTGGGACGGCGGCCCGCTGCAGCCGGCAGCGATCTCTTCTTCTTGTCGACTCCGGCAAACTGCGCCAGCAGGGTTTCGATTCTTTCCGGCAGCAGTTCACCGACCCGCGGCACCGTGCGGTTGAGTTTGCCCTTCACCCGATCACGGTCCGCCAGCTGGGTCTCGATGATGCCGGTGGTTTCCTCGATAACCAGGATCTCCGTGTAGGTCTGCAGCAGGTGCGCAATGAAACCGGTGTGCAGCGGGAAGGGCTGCAGCACCTGATAGAAAGGAAAGCGGTCCCACAAATCCAGGCTTTTGAGAACCTCGGCGGTGTGGGCGGCGGCTACACCGCTGGCAATCACGCAGCGGTTACCGGGTGCTTCCGGATTATGACGCAGGGGTTCAGTCGGCTTGTATTCGGCGATTTCAGCCAGCTTGTTTTCCAGCTCCCAGTGAAGCTGAAAGCGGAACTTCGGAGTAGCCGCCCAGCGGGTGGGATCTTTCTGAAAATCGGGTACCGCGGTTTTTGTCGGAATCGAACCGGGAACAATATCCTGGCGGCTGTGGCACACCCGGGTGGTGGGGCGCAGCATGACCGGTACCCGGAAGGTTTCGGAAAGTGTATACGCGCGGGTGACCATTTCCTTGGCCTGACGGGGAGAATCCGGGTCGAGCACCGGAATCTTGGCCATCACGGCCATCATGCGGCTGTCTTGTTCGGTTTGGGAAGAGTGCGGGCCGGGATCGTCGGCGCTGATTACCACAAAACCGCCGGGAGTTCCCATATAAGCGGCGCTCATCAGCGGATCGGAAGCCACGTTCAGGCCTACCTGTTTCATGCTCACCGCCGCCCGCAGGCCGGAAATGGCCGCTGCATAGGCGATTTCAAAAGCGACCTTCTCGTTTACGGCCCACTGGCAGTGCATGGGCAAGCTATGTTTCTTGCGGACCGCAGCTACCGAAGCCAAAATCTCCGATGCGGGCGTTCCCGGATAAGAAGTGGCCACGCTGCAGCCGTTTTCCAGGAGGCCATGGGCGATAGCCTCGTTGCCCATCATCAAAACCCGTTTGCTTTTTGGACTCACCGTATTCCTCCGCGCAAATGCAAGACAGCCGGTGCCTCAGAAGAGCACCGGCTGTCTCGAAACCAAAGAGCCGCGGGCTGCTTCTGCAGGCTCCGCTGAAGCTTCCTCACGGCTCTGAAAGATGTATGGTGATTCAGTGTGGTGAGGCAGCTTCAGAAGTTCTGCCACCACCAGAACAGGTTGTGTTGCATCGTCGGCTCTTTCGATTATGGATCGTTGTCGAAGTGAAATATCCAAGAGCGCGGCATTTGTCAAGTGGATTTAGTGAAAATGGCGGGACAACGTGCGATTTGTGGGTGTTCGGGAATCAGGAACGCAGCTTTCGCACCGCTTTTACTACTGCTTCGATGGCGCGGTCGATTTCTTCTGCGCTCGTCATTTTCCCCACGCTAAAGCGCAGGGTCCCCTTGGCCCAGTTCAGCGGTACCTGCATCGCCCGGAGCACGTGAGAGATTTCCACGGTGCCCGAATGACATGCGGCACCTGCCGAGGCGGCAACTTGTCGGTCGATTTTCTCCAGTATCTGATTGGCTTCCAGGTTTTCAAAAGAGATGTTCAGGGTGTTCGGCAGCCGCCGGTCGATATGGCCGTTGACGCGAATCTGTGTCAGCGAGTCCGCCAGACCCTCCCAGAGACGGTCGCGCATCGACCGCAGATGCGCCATGCTGCGATCCAGGTGCCGGGCGGCAATCTCGCAGGCTTTGCCCAGACCGACGATTTCCAGCACGTTTTCCGTACCGGCCCTCCATCCCATCTCCTGACCGGCGCCGAAGCAAAATTTCTCCGGCCGCAGCGGTGGTCTCACATACAGGGCGCCGATCCCTTTGGGAGCGTAGATCTTGTGGCCGGCCACCGACAGCAGGTCGACACCGAGTTCGGTTACGTCGGTGGGGATCTTTCCAACGCTTTGGGCTGCGTCGGTGTGCAAGGCAATGCCGTGTCGTCTGGCAATCGCGCTGATGTCTGCGATCGGCTGGACGGTGCCAACCTCGTTGTTGGCATGCATGACGGTAATCAAAACGGTAGTGGGGCGGATGGCCTGTTCCACGCCGGCCGGATCTACCAGACCGTCGCCGCTCACCGGCACAGTTGTGGTTTCAAAACCCTCGTTTTCCAGGTAGCGGCACACCTCCCATACGGAAGGGTGTTCGAAAGCGCTGGTGATGATGTGGTTGCCTTTGCTGCGCAAGGCCCTGGCCGCGCCCCGGATCGCATGGTTGTTCGACTCGGTGCCACCACTGGTGAAAAAAACCTCGTCCGGCCGGCAATGCAGCGCCTGTGCCACCTGACTGCGGGCGGTCTCCACCGCCCTTTTCGGCGCGGTCCCGTACCAGTGAGAACTGGAGGGGTTGCCGAACTCGGTTTCCAGAAAAGGCCGCATGGCCGCGATCACTTCCGGATCGTGCGGCGTGGTGCCGTTATAGTCGAGGTAAATCGGGGTGTCCATCATCGCTTGCCTGCCTCATCGCGTGGTTGCAGCTGCTGCGGCCGGAGGCCGGCCGGCTTGCGGATCAAAACAGCTGCTCCCACAGACTGAACATCACCGTCTGGTAGCCGTCGGGCGCATAGTTCCACTTTTTGCCGAACACGTGGATCCGTTGGGTCTTTCGACCCTGGGGGTCATAGACCCTGCCCCCTTCCAGTGTCCAGGCCAAAATGCCCCCTTTCAGGTTGTATAGGGGAATTCCTTCTTTCGCCATCTCCCTTGCAAACACGCCGCTGCGGTAGCTGATCGTACAGTAGCTTACTACCGTAAGGCCCTTGTAGCGGTTCGGTTCAACCAAGAATTCTTTTTTGGTGATAGCACCCGGCAGCATCGACACCTGCATTTCAGCAGGTTTGCGGGTGTCCACCAGAACCAGGCCGCCTTTGTTCATCCGCTCCATGACTTCTTGCGGCGACAGGTCTTTTACCTCCGGAAAATCCTTTTTGCCGTCGGCATACATCCGATAGACGACCCCCTTTTTTTGCAGGTCCGAAAGCGCGCTGTCGTCACCGGCAGCGGTGGGCAGCGACATCAACAGGATACCGGCCAGCACAACGCTGATTTGCAGTGATTTCGTAACCAGAACCAATCGGTTTCCATCCTTTTTCTACGAAGGCGGTGCTTGATGTATTTTCATGCAAGTTCAGACAATAGAGTAGCGCGGTCCTATCGGTTGTCAAGATTTGCGGCAGGTGCTAATCACCATAGCATATCTGACGACATTCGGCAGATCCGGACCCTGTGGGTCTGTCGCTTGATCTAAGTCAATGTTGCCTTCCGCAGTCGGTGCTAAGAGGATAGGGCATGAGCGAAAAAAACACACCAGCAACTGACCCGGCGCCCGCAAGACCCAGAACGCTGATCGGTGACCGGCGAGATCACTTGTTAAGCCGGATCGAAGGCGAGACCGGGGCCAACATTTCCGCCTGCTACCAGTGTGAGCGGTGCACCAATGCCTGTCCGGTGAGTTTTTACATGGACGTTAAACCCCATCAGGTGATTCGACACGTCCAGCTGGGGTGGCGGGAGCGGCTGCTGGGTTCTGCTACCATCTGGGTGTGTCTTTCCTGTGAGATGTGCTCGACTTACTGCCCCAACGAGGTCGCTGTAGCTTCGGTGATCAATCATCTCCGCAACATGGCATTTCACTCCTCCATTGCGCCGAAAGAGCGCCTGCTGGCCGTTTTTCATCAGACGTTCCTGGAAGAGCTGCACCGCTATGGCCGCGTCAACGAGCTGTGGCTGATGAACGCTTTTAACCGCAAACCCGGCGTGTTGCGGGAGAAGATCAAATCCGGCGCCTTGAAACACGAACTGCTGCTCGGACTGGCACTGTGGCGCAAAGGCAAACTTCAGCTGGTTCCCAGGCGTTCGAAGGCCATCGAGGAGATAAAAGCGGTGTACCGCCGGCAGCGCGGAGAGGTCGACTGATGAAACTCTCCTTTTATCCGGGTTGCTCCCTGGAGGGGATGGCCAGAGACTATTCGCGATCTGTTGTCGCGGTGTTCCAGCATCTGGGCATCGAGCTGGTGGAGATCGACGACTGGTCCTGTTGCGGAGCCACCGCAGCTCACAGCCTCGATGAGATGATGGCGGTCACCCTGCCGGCCCGCAACCTTGCCATGGCTGATAAACTCGGGCTGGACATGGTGACATCGTGCGCCAACTGCTTCAACCGGTTGCGATTTTCGCAACAGAAGCTGCGGGAAAAAACCTATGACGTGCCGTGGAAGATCTCCGATGAGTTGCAGGTGCACGATATGACCCGGTTTGCAGCCGAACCGGCAATGATAAAAAGAATAAAACAGCGGATGGTGCGTCCGCTCAGTGGTTTGAAGCTGGTTTGTTACTATGGCTGTCAGATGGTTCGCCCGCCCAAGATCACCGGTTATGCGGATTACGAGAATCCCCAGACCCTGGACCGGATTGCAGACGCGGTGGGGGCTGAGGTCTTGGACTGGTCGTATAAGTCCACCTGCTGTGGTGCCAGCATTGGAATCGGCCGCAAGGAGATCCAGGATTCGCTGACGTTGCGGTTGCTGGCCAAGGCCCGCCAGACCGGTGCCGAAGCGATCGTCGTATCCTGCCCGCTTTGCCAGGCCAACCTGGACATGATCCAGCGCGGTGGGGGTCGTGATGTGCTGCCGGTGTTCTACTTCACAGAGCTGCTCACCCTGGCATTCGGAGATGACAAAAACGCCCGGCACTGGTTCAAGTTGCGGTTTGCCGACCCGCTGCCGCTTCTGCTGGCCAGGGGGGTGATGAAATGAGACGTTTCAGAACCTGCGCAAACGGCCGGATGCCCCTGAATACTTCACGCATCTTCACCATCGATGCCGGATGCTGCTGAGCGACAACACCGCAAATGGCAAAAACAGACCCACACCCAGTCGGAAAAGTGATCGTTGTCGGCGGCGGCATTGGAGGAATCCAGTGCGCGCTCGATCTGGCCGAAACCGGCTTTTACGTCTACCTGGTGGAGAAATCATTTACGCTGGGTGGCACCATGGCCAGGCTGGACAAGACCTTCCCGACCAACGACTGCTCCACTTGCATGTTTTCTCCCAAACTGGTGGAGGTTGCCGCCAATGCCAACATCGAAATTCTCACAGCCAGCCGCCTGATAGACCTGCAGGGAGAACCCGGCCGCTTCGAAGCACGTATCGAAAAGCAGCCGCGATATATCAGCGAAGAGAAATGCATCGCCTGCGGGCAGTGTGCGGAAAAATGCCCCAAAAAAGTTCCCGACGAGTTTAACGAGAGTCTGGGTCCCCGTAAGGCGGCCTTTCTGACTTTCCCACAGGCCGTGCCGTTGAAATATGCGCTGGATGCCGAACACTGTCTGTACCTTACGAGAAAAAAATGCGGGCTGTGCAAAAAGGTCTGCCCGGCCGATGCCGTCGAATTTGAACAGCAACCGGAAACGCTCACCCTCACCGCTGGAGCGGTGGTGGTTTCCACCGGATTCGAACCGGCCCTGACCGCTCAGCAGGGAGTGTTCGGTTACGGTCGTTATCCGAACGTGGTCACTTCCTTGCAGTATGAGCGGCTGCTGTCGGCGACCGGGCCCACCGGGGGGCATCTGCAACGCCCGTCGGACGGAAAAGTGCCCGGCACGGTAGCCTGGATTCAATGTGTCATGTCTCGGGATACGGCTGTCAACCGGCCGTTTTGCTCTTCGGTCTGCTGCATGCATGCCGCCAAGCAGGCGGTGGTCACCCGCAGCCATTCGCCGGATACGCAGGCAACCATATATTTCATGGACGTACGGGCCCACGGCAAAGGATTTGACGAGTATGTCGATCGTGCCAGATACGAATTCGGTGTGCAGTACCGCCGGTCCATGATTTCGCAGGTGTACTGGAATCCGGAAAGCGACAATCTGATTATCGAGACGTTCGATCATCACAAAAATCGCAAGATCGAGGAAGAATACGACCTGGTCGTTCTCTCCAGCGGATTTCAACCCTCCGCGGGCTTTACGGATCTGGCCCGCCGTATCGGCCTTTCCGCGCCGATGTACGGATTTTTAAGGACCGCCTTCGACGACCCGGCCGCCACCTCTCGTGCTGGCGTTTACGTGTGCGGCGGCATCGAAGCACCCAAGGACATTCCCGAAACTGTCATACAGGCCGGGGCGGCAGCCGCCGATGCAGCTGCACTGATTGCCGCCGCGCGCGATTCGGAGACCGCGGCCGAGAAAAGGTTCGAAGAAAATCCGATCAAAGACCAACCGCGAATCGGTGTGTTCGTCTGCCACTGCGGATCCAACATCGCCGGCGTGGTAAATATCGAGCGAGTCAAGCAGCAGGCCGAAGCCATGCCCCATGTGGTTTTCGTCACCGATTTCGTGTTCAGCTGCTCGGCGGAAACCCAGCCCGTTCTGGTGGAGCAGATACGCAAGCATCGTCTCAACCGCATCGTTGTGGCGGCCTGCTCCCCAAAGACCCACGAGCCGCTGTTTCAAAGCACCTTGCGGCAGGCCGGGTTGAATCCGTATCTGCTGGAGATGGCCAACATCCGCAATCACTGTTCGTGGGTTCATGCTAAAACACCGGAGAAGGCCACCGTCAAGGCGGTTGCACTTGTGGGTGCAGCCGTCAGCCGTGCGGCGTATCTCCAGCCCCTGCAGGTGGGCACCTACCCGGTGGTGCGCAGCGGCCTGGTGGTCGGCGGGGGCATTGCCGGGATGACGGCCGCTCTGACGATGGCCGACCAGGGATTTGAGGTCGTGATGGTGGAAAAAGAGCCGCAGCTCGGAGGATTTGCACGGCAGCTCACCCGGACCCTGGAAGGCGATACGCCGGCCCGGCTGATCCGTTACCTGAACGAGCGGATCCACCACCACCCGAAGATTACGAGCTTTCTGCATTCCCGGCTGATTGCCCACAGCGGTCATGTGGGGGCGTTTGAGGGGGTGGTCGAAAACGGCGACGGCCGGCATGACATCCGTTACGGGGCGGTGGTGGTGGCCACCGGAGGGCAGGCGTACAAACCCAGCGAGCACCTCTACGGCCAGGATCAGCGGGTATGCACCCAGGTCGAATTTGCCCGGCGCATGGCGGAAGAGCCTGCCTGGGCGGCGAGGCTTGCCACGGTAGTCATGATCCAGTGCGTCGGGTCACGCAACGAGGAGTTTGCCTACTGCAGCCGGGTTTGCTGCTCGGCCGCCGTGAATAACAGCATCGCGCTGAAGGATCTGAATCCACGGGCACAGGTGATTGTGCTCTACCGGGACCTGCGAACCTTCGGTTTCAAGGAGCTTTATTATCTGAAGGCCCGCAAGGCCGGTGTGCTGTTTTTCCGGTTCATCCCCTCCGAGAGCCCCGAAGTGCTGCACGCCGACGGGCATCTGGGCGTACATTTCACAGACCGCAGCACCCATCAGGATTTCCGGGTGGATCCGGACCTGGTGGTGCTCAGCACGGGCATCCGGCCCGGTGATGGAGCGGGGTCCATCGAACGGCTGCTCAAGCTGCCGCGTTCCGCAGAAGGGTTTTTTCTGGAGGCCCACGTCAAGTTGCGACCGATGGAATTTGCGGCTTCCGGGATTTTTCTGGCCGGCCTGGCACACAGCCCGCGTTTTATCAAGGAGTCGGTCATCATGGCCAAGGGCGCGGCCCAGCAGGCAGTCAAAGTTCTTTGCAGGAAGGAAATGGCGACCTCCGCGGCTGTTGCCGCAGTGAATCCGGATTTGTGCGTGGGCTGTTTGGCATGCGTGCGCCGCTGTCCGTTCGATGCACCGTTTATCAATACCGATCACGTTTCGCAAATCCGTGCCGCAGATTGCAGGGGATGCGGAATCTGCATCTGTGAGTGCCCGGCGCGGGCCATCACGTTGCTGCACAACAGCGACGATCAGCTCAATGCGAAGATCGATGCCCTTCTCGTCCCGCAGATTCCGTAAGTTGTATTGCGTCCGGCTGCAGTCGCAAACCAGCGATGTCGCACCAGGGTAGCGAAAATCTGCTGCGGCTGAATGCAGCTCACGGCCATGATTTCGCGGGTGAACAAGGGTACCTTTCGGGCGGGCCGCATTCGCTCACTCGCAGATCTTTTTCCGCCACGTGGGGTAGCGGATGATCAATGTCTTGACGGCATCACCGCGCAGCGGTTTCCCGCCGCCGGCTCTCTGTCTTTGCCAGGCAGGTGAGCGAATGCAATCTGTCGATGTTGCGATACCATGGAGGGGTTCAGGTCATCGATTCGGCATCGGCGAGCATGTCACGGTCATCAAAAAAGAATTCGACCGGCTGGTCTGCATCATCGCCCAGCAGGTCGATTACCTGATCTGCAATCAGTTCGGCGCAAGTTTCGGCCGGGAAAAAGACATCGGTTCGAATTTCGTCAATCAGCGCGACTTTTCCGTTAGTGACCGCTTTGGAGACAGCGTCCAGGTCATAGGTGACCTTGTGAGCCATGAGGAAATCCTCTGCCCTCGGGCGCATACTGTCATTCGGGCGCTTTTGTTTGCCGACGAAAGCAAACTCCCGGATGGTCAGCTGGTTTTTTTCTGCATCGATTTCCACTTTGTATTTTTGCAGCATGATCTCCTCCTGAGATGAATAGCAGGGGTCGATTCCCGCCTATAGTTGCAATGTGCTTTGGTGATCTATTTCGCCAGCGCCGAAGCCGTAGGAACTGTCGATTGGTTCATGGATGGAAAAATTTCAAAAAATAGATGGGTTACAGGACTTTAACCCTCACCGCCTGCAATCCCCGCGGAGTTGATTTCACTTCAAAGACCACCGGGTCATCTTTTCGCGGCCCGAAATGTCCCAGATCTTCGATGCCGTTGCGGTGAAAGAACAGATCATCGCCGTCTTCGCGTTCTATGAATCCGTAGCCTTTGCGTTCGTTGTACCACTTGATACGCCCATCTGCCATAAGAATGCCTCCTGTTGCAATTATCCGAATGCGGGTATGTCAGCGACCATCTCGGAAAGATGTCCGCTCAGGTGAGGAGTACGGCAGGAATCGGATCACATTGATCCCATAGTAGAACCCAACAGATGCTTGATTTGTGAGAGGCGGAAATCAGACGAAAATGGATAAATTCAACCTAACCCAACCCTGTAGATTTGTCAAACTGCCATCATCCTTGGGCGGGCTCGATGCGGTCGGCACTGGGTTTGTTCAGAAATAATTCCTGAATTCAGGTAATTACCGGTTCTGTTTATAAGTCGAATTTGATACAATAGTCCTATCGCCGATCGCTTAGTTCGAATGGCCGGAGAAACGATCGGCCATTTTGGTTTACACCGGAGGTGCACCGCAGATTTTATGGCATATGTCCTGACCATCGGGATTTCGGCTTTTCTGCTGTTTCTGATTCAGCCGATGATCTCAAAAATTATCTTGCCGGTATTCGGCGGCGGTGCATCCATCTGGCTCACGGCCTTAATCTTCTTTCAGGCCATGTTGATGGTCGGCTACGTCTCCAGTCACCTGGCAGCCAGTCGACTGCGTCCAAAAGGCCAGGTCGGTTACCAGGCCGGCATCACGCTGCTCGCTCTGTTGTTTGTCCCGGTTACGGTCCGATTTCTGCAGGCCCCTTTCCCCCCGACGATAAAGATCTTGCTGATCCTGCTTGGCAGCATCGGCCTGCCGTACCTGGTGTTGGCAACCACCGGTCCGCTGCTGCAGCACTGGATTGCCGTCGATCCCACGCGCCCGGCTGCCAATCCGTATGTGCTGTTCGGGATCTCCAACGCCGGATCCCTGGCCGGCCTGCTGTTGTACCCGATCCTATTTGAACCGAACCTGCCCAACCCGATGCAGATGAAATTCTGGACCTGGGGGTTTTACGCTTACGCGGCCCTGATGGGAATCTGCATGCTGATCTATGTAAGGAGCGTCAAGCCGGCGGCGCTGCCGCAAGGACCCGCAATGGCTGTCGCGACGCCGGGTCCCGACGGTCAGAATCCGACACCGCCTGAAGATTCGCACTGGCGCCCGCGCCTGCGGTGGGTGTCGCTGAGTGCGATCCCCACCGCGGCGCTGATCGTGTTCACCCATTACCTGACCATGGACATTGCCAATTTGCCGCTGCTGTGGGTGGTGCCGCTGAGCCTGTACCTGGCTTCCTTTGTGCTGTGCTTCCTCTTTTCCGGGCTATCGCGGCCTACCGGCCTGCGATCGGTCGCGCTGATTCTGCCGGTGGTGCTGATGCTGGTGGTCCCCCGCATCCAGTTTGAAGTGTCGCTGTCCTACCAGTGGAAGATCCTGTTCGCCTGCGCGGCCCTGTTTGCCGTCTGCATGTATTTCCACGGCAACCTGGAGCGCGCCAAGCCGCCGACCGTCCGTCTTACCGAGTATTATCTGAGCATTTCCTTCGGTGGATGCCTGGGCAGCGCCCTGGCAGCGATTCTCGCGCCGCTGGTGTTTCGGTCCAACGTCGAGTTTTACCTGGTGCTGGTCGGCGCGGCGGCATTGATGCTTCGGCCGCTGTTTCGACAAAGCGAACCCCGCTTCCGCCTTGCCTTGAGCGCTGCGCTGGTGTTGATACTGGTGCTGGTCTATTTCAACGAGGAAGTCAATCACAAGCCCGGCGTGCGCCTGAAGGCCCGGAGTTTCTACGGGACTTATACGGTGATCGATGCACCGGCCAAACCGCCCGCCACGCTGCTCGACGCCCGAATTTTACAACAGGGCAACACCATTCACGGCGGTCAGGTGTGGTCGGCCGACCATCGCCTGCTGCCGGTCACCTACTATCACGAGCGCACCGGTATCGCGTCGGCACTGCGGCAGTTCAAGTCGGCCAAGCGGATCGCCGTGGTCGGCCTGGGAACGGGTGTGGTGGCCCTTTACGGGCAAGCCGGCCAGCAGTTCGATTTTTACGAAATCGATCCGGCCGTTGTGCGCATTGCCAGAAACCATTTCGAAATCTTGTCGTCGGCAGCCGCCGACGTTCGCTGCATCGTGGGCGACGGCCGACTCGAATTGCAGCGGGTGCCGGACCGCCATTACGACGTGATCATCCTGGATGCCTTCATCAGCGGCTCGATCCCCACCCACCTGGTTACCGAGGAGGCATTTCGACTATACTGCCGCATCCTGTCTCCGGGGGGGCTGGTGATCTTCAACATATCCAACAACAACGTCAACCTGCTGCCGGTGCTCAACTGTATTGCGGAGAAACTGCAACTTTCGATCCGCTATCAGGTCTCCGCAGAGCAGGAGACCCTCTACCGGTTTTCCGCCTCCTGGGCCGTTCTCACTCCCAGCGCCCGGACAATGGCGCAGCTGGAGCGCAGCGATCCTCACTGGCTGGTGCCGCCACCGGCAACCGTGTGCTGGAGCGATGACTTCACCCACCTCTGGACGGTTCTGCACTTAGACAGGTAGTCCATTGCGCTGCGGCAATGCAGGGGCAGCATGCGGAGAGTCGATCGGAAAGACTACGGGTCGATTTTCAGGACACGACGCTTCGGCAAATGGAAGGCGGAGCGCAACCGAAACAACCGGATCGGCTCCATTTGCTGAACAAAGCGGTCTGGGCCGCAAAAATGCATCTTTTGGGATCAGTCCGGCCGGCGGCAGCGCAGCAGGGTGTGGCACACACCGATATCGTCGAACTCCTCTTCGACCGACAGCCCGGAGCGCTCAATACAGCGGATCATTTCTTCGGAGTGGTACATTTTGCTGTTGCCGTTCGCCATGCAGGTGAAATACAGCGACGTCGCCTGCAGGGAATAGCGGGCGGCTTCAAACCGCTGCCGGTTCCAGAAAGGCTCCAGGATATAAAGGTCCGTGTCCGGTCGCATGCCCGACCCGGTCAGCGTCAGGATGTGAACGATCTGATCTTCGGAAAAGCAGTCGAGAAACTGGCTCATCCAGATGGCGTCTGCCCCGGCCGGAAATGGCCGGTCTGTCTGGAGGATGTCGAACTCCAGGCAATCGATTCGATTCTCCAACCCCTTTTCCCCGATGGTCTGTCTTGCCTTGACGAGTTGGCCGGGCAGATCGAGCAGGGTAACCCTTACGTGCGGGTCGTAGTCAACACAGGCGACCGCCCACTTGCCGGTGTTGCCGCCGACGTCGAACAGACGGGCAGGGCGGCGCTTGAATACGATCGGCAGTGCCTCGGGGAAGGCCATGTCCGAGTAGTAGTGATCGAAGGCGAACCAGCTCTTTTGAACATCGGCGGGCAAGGAGGCAAGGCCTTCATAGATGGTTGGCCAATCGCCGAACACCTTCAATCCGGCGGGTTTTGTTTCCGCAACGGCTTGCGGCAGGTGAAACAGGCCGCGGTAGCAAACGTCGTGAATGAAATCCATGTTGACCCGCGTCAGTGGGTCGCTGAGGATGAACAGACCGGTTTTGGTGAGGTGGTATCGGTTTTCCTCGACGGCCACCAGATCGATGCTCGCACCGAACTCCAGCAGCACTCTTACCCCGTAGTCGTTTAGATTCAAGTCTGCCGCGATTTCCTCGACAGCAGCTCCCCGGTCTCTGGCGCGGTGGATATGCTCCAGAATTCCGAGGTCTCGCAAAGATTTAGCAACCTGAAAGGCGACCGGTGCAAAGGCGATTTTCTGTGCGTCGGACTTTGCCTCCAGAGCGCTTTTGGTATTCTTGCTGCCCGGTGTTGTCATGCGCCACCTCCGGTGGGGATAATGGGTCCAAGAGTAATCCCACCGGCCCACTTTGTCAAAGGGAAGGTCCACCGGGGCGGCTGCCGGCAGAAAGAATCAGCGGCATTCGCTGGACATTTTCGCAAGCGATGCCTATTATGCATGGGATTGGAATTTATGAGCGCTTGCACCGAACAAGGAGAAGATGGATGAAGAAGATTACGGGTTGTGTGCTTGTGGTTGCGTTGGTGCTGTTGAGCGTTTCGGTCGCACCGGCCGGAACCGTGATGGATCGTATAGTAAAAAGAGGCGAGCTGGTGATCGGCACAACCGCCAGCCAACCGCCCATGATCGCCACCTCCAAGACGGGCCAGATCATCGGCTTTGATGCCGACATCGCAAGATCGATTGCCGATGGCATGGGGGTAAAGCTCACCTTCAAGACCATGCCGTTTGCCCAGCTGCTGCCTGCCCTGGAAAAGGGCCAGGTGGACATGATCATTTCCGGCATGACCATGCTGCCGGCGCGCAATTTGAAAGTGGCCTTTGTGGGGCCTTATTTTGTCTCGGGAAAGGGAATCCTCACCAAGGAGAAGAACATCGCCGCCCTGCAGGAGGCTGCCGGCCTTGACCGGGCGGAGTTTACGGTGGCTGCCCTGAAAAATTCCACCAGCCAGATCTTTGTCGAAAAAGCCGCCCCGAATGCCAAACTGGTGACCACCGCATCCTACGACGCGGCCATCGAACTGCTTCTGCAAGACAAGGTTGACGCCCTGGTGGCCGATTTTCCGTTTTGTGCTTTGTCGGCCTTCCGCCACGGAGACAAGGGCCTGATGGCCGGTCAGTCGAAACTGACCTTCGAACCGTTGGGCATCGCCATGGCCGAAGACACCCTGCTGATCAACTGGGTTCAAAACCACATGATCACCCTTGACGGCAGCGGTGTGCTCAACCGTATCGCCGGATTCTGGTTGGGCAACTCGTCGTGGATCAAAGAGCTCCCCTGACGAGTTCCAGCGGATGTGGACTTCCGTGCGTTTACCGCCTCCGTGCAGCTACAGCCGGCAATGGCCTATAGTTCGCTGCGCACGATGGCCGCACCGGCGGCAAGGCTTTTCAGCTTGTTCAGGGCGATCTCATAGGGGATCGGGGCCATGCCGCAGTTGGTGCAGGGATACAATCTTTCCGGATCCACATAGGCCAGCGCGGTGCGGATGACGGCCGCCACGTCTTCGGGTGATTCCACCCGGTCGGCCGTCACCGCCACCGAACCCACCAGCAATTCCTTGTCTTTCAGCAGGCGCATCAGCGACGGCGGCACCCGGGAATCGGCACATTCCAGAGAGATCTGGTCGATGCGGCTGGCGTTAAGGGCGGGGAAAATTTCTTCGTATTGCCGCCATTCACTCCCCAGCGTGTCTTTCCAGCGCAGGTTTTCGTCGATACCGTATCCATAGCAGATGTGCACCGCGGTGGTGCACGTCAATCCTTCGATGGCCCGGTGAAGCGCAGCGATGCCCCACTGCTTGACGTCTTCGGTGAAGACGTTGAAGGCCGGTTCGTCGAACTGGATTACGTCCACACCGGCCGCCGCCAGCTCGCGGGCCTCATCGTTTAAGATCTGCGCAAAAGCCATCGCCATGTCGGGACGGTATCCGTAATGCTCATCTGCGATGGTATCGCTGATGGTCATGGGCCCGGGCAGGGTGAACTTGAGTTTGCGGCGGGTTTGCGACCGGCTATGGCGGACTTCTTCGAGATGAACCGGAATCGGGCGGGAAACCGGCCCGGTAACCGTTGGTACCAGAACGGTATAGCGGTTGTCGCGAATCCCCATGGGGGTCTTCTTCTCCCAATCGATGCCTTCGATTTTCTCCAGAAAACCGTGTACGAAGTGAATTCGGAACTGTTCGCCGTTGGTGACGATGTCGATGCCGGCCTCCTGCTGGTGCTGCAACCACTCGGCGGCGGCACGCTCTTTGCCCCGCTGCAGCGCCTCGCCCTCAAGGCGCCAGGGAGCCCACAGTTTTTGCGGTTCGGCCAGCCAGTCCGGTTTGGGCAGGCTGCCGGCGATGGTAGTTTGCAGCATATCGGCTCTCCCTCTTTTTTCCATCAGTGATCTGAAGGTTTCGGCGTTCGGTCGAAACGGCTGCCGGGCATATCCCGCTGTCTGAAAAGCCCTGCTGGTGTCGACTGCCGGCTGGCGAACTAGATCCGCCGGAAAGTCGTCAGAAATATACCGGTGAAGATCAGGACCATCCCCGCGACCTGGTACACGAGCAGGGTTTCGCCCAGCAGGAGCACTGCAAAAAATATGGCGAACACCGGGATCAGGTGTACAAAGATGCCGGCGATGTTGGCGCCGACCCGTTCTACCCCTTTGTTCCAGCAAAGATACGAAAGGATCGACGGGAAAACGGCCACATACAATATGCCGCCCACTGCCGGTGCTGACAGGGCGAATCCCTGACCGGTCAGCACGCTTGCCAGGTAGAACGGGAAAATGAAAAGCGTTCCAAATAGCATGATGGCCCCCAGGAAGGCAAAATGATCCAGTTCCGGCGGCTTTTTGCGCAGCAGGACCGAATACACGGCCCAGTTGATCCCGGCTGCCAGGGTGAAGAGATCGCCGGCGGAAAAATGCAGGCCGAGTAACATGGCCGGCCGTCCCCGGGATAGAATCCATAACAGACCGCTCAGGGAAATCAGAATTCCGGTGGCCTGTCGAAGGGTTACCCGCTCCCTGAAGCCGATCCATGAGAACACCACGATCAGTATCGGGTAAAAGGAGTTGATCAGGGCGGTGTTGACCACCGTAGCGGCATGCAGGGCCAAATAAATAAATATGGAAAAGTTGGTGACCGAAGTCAATCCCAAAATCGCCAGCAGCTTCCAGTGACCTATCAGCAGGCTTCGTTTTCCAAGCAGCGACCTGCCGAAAATCAACAGGTAAATCGTCAGCGCCAACATCCAGCGCCAGAAGGCCAGTGACAGAGGCGGGACGATTTCATGGATTCCTCTCGCCACCACGAAATTGCCGGCCCAAAACAACGGCGCCAGTGTCAGCAGCAAATACGGCAAGCCCGCCTCCCGCCGGCAGATAGCCTGTCCGGCATCATGTGAACCTTTTCTTACCCGTTCGGATTATATTTCGACCAGCCGGTATGTCCGTTGGCCCATGCCGACCTTTTCGGCGTGTGCAATCTGGATGGCCGGATCGAGCGTGGGGTGGAATTTTTCGGCCAGGTTACTGCCGTGCGCCTGGGCAGTGAGATCCACGGTGGCCTGATCGATGGCCACGATGTCGGTCGAACCCAGGATGCCGATGTCCGGCACCCCTTTTTTCTGCCGCCTGTTCAGGCAGTCGCAGTTTCGTGTCATGTCGACCAGCACATTTACGTAAACCGCCTTGGGGCCGAAATGGCGAACCACCCCGGCGGCGTGCTCGGACATGCTCTTTTGCAAAGTGGCCGATTCGATGGCAAAGTCAAACTTGACCGCACCATAGCGGCAGACGGCGATGCACTCGCCGCAGCCGATGCAGTCCTGCTGGGCAATATAAGAAACCCCTTGCTGTTCGCTGATCGCATCCGTGGGGCACCACTTGCGGCATTTACCGCAGTTTGTGCATTTGTCGGCCACCACTTCCGGGGTGATCGAGCTGTGCTGGCGCATCTTCCCGGAGCGCGACGACAGACCCATCCCGACGTTTTTGATCGCCGCCCCGATGCCGCTGCCCATGTGCCCGGTGGCGTGGCTGATGACCACCATGGCGTCGGCCAGCAGGATCTGGCCGGCCACTTTGACCTTGTCGTGCAGCTCACCGTTTATCGACACCTCCACCTCGTCGCTGCCGCTCAGACCGTCCACCGGGATAAAGGGCGCGCCGGTCCGTCGAAAATGAAACCCATGCCGATAGGCGTGAATCGTATGTTTGATGGCGTTTTCGCGTTCGCCTTTATACAGGGTCGCCGTGTCGGTGATAAAAGACTGGGCGCCGGCAGCTGCAGCGATCTTTACGGCCGCGGCCGCCAGTTCGGGTTTGATGTGGGTGTTGTTGTTTTTTTCGCCCACGTGGACCTTGACGGCCACCATGTCCAGCTTTTTCAACTGTTGGGCAAAGCCGGTGGCCTGCAGAACCTTGCCGGTCGCTTCGGCCTGAACGGCAGCACCTGATCCGTCTTCCACCCTTGCCAGATAAACTGTCGGATTCATCGGAAGAGACCTCCTGTGTCGGCGGTTTGAGAATTTCGATAGATTGATAGGCTGCAAAGTGTCTGCAAATCAAGCTTTTATTCGTCGGTCCGCCCGGCAATTTGATATTGACTATCCCTTCCGGCTTCTATAGTGATTTGATTCAGGGCTAAATTGAACGGCTCCCGCCAATCTGCGGCAACCAGCCGAAATTGTGAGCTGCCCTGGCCCTGGGGCGTGGACAGGTTCCCCGGCTGTTTGCTTTGTCCGGCCGTCTGAACAGTGCATCGGCTTCAGCCTGCCGCCTACCGGCCAATCGGGTCTGGTTGCTGAAGTTGCAGCCCGCGATTTTCGCAGACCTGCTGAGGGGGATCCCGGGAAGCTTTTGAATCGACAAATCAACAATCCTTTAATCTAACAAGGGAGGATAGTCATGAAAAGACTAATGGTGCTGCTGTTGATTGTTGCCGTTCCTTGTGCTTATGCAGCCGACAATACGCTGGTTGAGAAAGCAAAGACGGAGGGCAAAGCAACTTTTTACGCCAATATCACAGCGATCGAGCCCATAATGGAGGCCTTTGGGCAGAAGTATGGTGTAAAGGGAGAGTACACCCGGATTTCAACGTCCAAATATTATGCAACAGTTTCCACGGAGCATCAGGCCGGAAAGCTGCTGGCCGACGTGTTGCAGTCACCGGTGCCGATCATCGAACTGCTGAGGGACCGGGGCGTGCTGACAGCGTACTCTTCTCCCGCGGCCGCCGCATATCCGGCATGGACCCGCAAAGACCCACAGATCCAGATTTTCGGCATCGAATACGTGGCGCTGATTTATAACAAAGAACTCGTTAAACCAGCAGATGTGCCCAGCCGTTATGAGGATCTGACGGATCCAAAATGGCGCGATAAGATCGTAATGGCCAATCCGTCTTCGCATGCCACCACCATTTCGTGGCTTGTCGGGATGAAGGAAAACGTCTTTGCCTCGGAAGCCGACTGGATGAAGTTTCTCAAGGGCTTGGCCGCCAACAAACCGATGTTCGTCCGCTCCTTTGGTCCCACTCCGGCACCGGTGGAAAGCGGTGAGAAGTTGATCGCGATCTCCATGCCCAAATACATTATCACCAAGGCACCCGCCCCTCTGGACTGGGCCAGGGTGCAGCAGCCCTTGTTGGGAACGCCCCGGGGAATCGGTATCTCCGCCACGGCCCCCAACCCCAATGCCGCCAAGCTGTTTGTGGACTACTGGCTTTCCAGAGAGGCGATGCAGATGCTGGCGGACAAGGTGGGTGAATATGTTCTGCACCCGGGCGTCTATCCCCCGATTGCCGGTATCGACAAAGCAAAGGTATTGCCGGTTCGAACCCTGTCGGATGATGAAATTCGCAAGTGGGGTGCGGAATTTAAAAAGATATTTGATGTCCCCTGAAGTTAATTTGCCGCAGGGGTACAAAACGTTATCAGGCCCTGACCCGATTGGTTTCGGGATCAGGGCCTTTGCGAGAAGCGACAATGGAAATCCGTATCCGGAAGCTCAGTAAATATTTTTTTTCGGAAGGAAAACAGATCAAGGCATTGGACAATGTCGATCTGGTCATCCCGGCCAATCAAATTTTCACTCTGTTGGGCCCGAGTGGGTGCGGCAAGACCACCTTGCTGCGGTGCATCGTAGGACTGGAACTGCCGGACACAGGGGAAATCTCCATAGGCGGCGACATTGTCTATTCCAAGGAAAAGAACGTCTTCCTGGCACCCGAAAAACGCGGCCTTAGCATGGTGTTTCAGACCTATGCCATCTGGCCGCACATGAACGTGTTTAACAACGTCGCCTACCCGCTTCAGACCCGCAAGACCCCCAAGGAAGAGATACGAAATAAGGTCAAAAAAACGCTGGAGTTCGTGCAACTCGATGGTTTTGAAAACCGCCCGGCAACGAAACTCAGCGGGGGGCAGCAACAACGCGTTGCCCTGGCAAGGGCCCTGGTGCCGGAACCCAAAGTGATCCTCTTCGATGAACCGCTGAGCAACCTGGATGCAAAGCTCAGAGAGGAAACGCGCAAGGAATTGAGGAGTTTTTTAACCCGCCTGAAGATCACCGCGGTGTACGTTACGCACGATCGGATAGAGGCGTTGTCTCTGTCCGACACGATTGCTGTGATGAGAGGGGGCCGTATCACCGAGGTCGGCACACCGAAAGATATCTATTTCAATTCGAGCAAGAAATTTGTGGCGGATTTTATCGGACGGGCCAATCTGATTGAAGGGAAGGTTGCCCGCCACGATGATCACCACACTGTCGTCGATTCGCAGATCGGCGCACTTGCCTGCAAAAAAAGACCGGATGTGCCTCCGGGTGCTGCAGTTACGGTTTGCATTCGTCCCGAATTCATTCGTGTATCTGCGGCATTTCCGGAAGACGCTCCCAACACCTGCCGGGGGCGCGTGGAATCAATGGTGTTTGTCGGAGACTCTTACGAAGGGGAAATCAGAATCGGCAATACCTGTCTGGTCATCCAGATCGAGCCGACCTTTGGATGCAAAGAAGGCGATACTGCCCACATCTCCTTCGACCCGCAGCATTGTACCGTGTTGAACCGGTAAACTGGTGGCAGTGATGTCAAAAAGAAGCGCACTGACGCCGAGCCTGATCATAATCGTCGGTTTCCTGACGGTGTGCCCGGTGGTCATGCTCGTGCTGGGGAGCTTCTCCGAGGGCCTGGATGCCTTCGGAAATTTTACCCTCGACAAATACATTCAGTCCTACACGAATCCCGAACTGGCCGATATCATCATCAACACGGTGATATTCACCATCGGATCGGCCATCGTGGCAACTTTCCTGGCGCTGTTTCTGGCCTATTTGAACACCCGAACCAACATTCCTTTCAAATTTTTGTTTCGGATTATCTCCATCATTCCGATGATGATTCCCCACATCCTTTTCTCGGTGAGCTGGGTTCTTTTGCTAAATCCCTCCAACGGCCTGATCAACCTGTTTCTGCGCCAGATTTTCAACCTGGCGGACTCTCCTTTCAGCATTTACACATTGCCGGGAATGATCCTGGTCGAAGGCTTGCTGGATTTGCCAATCGCCTACCTGATACTCGCCCCTGCCCTGGCAGCCTTTGACGTTGCCCTGGAAGAATCCTCCAAGGTTTGCGGGGCATCCAACCTGAGAACGCTTGTAAAAGTTACGCTGCCGGTGCTTCGGCCGGCGATACTGGCCTCGTTTATCCTGGTCATTGTGCGCAGCCTGGCTTCTTTCGCCGTTCCTTCGGTGATCGGTATGCCCGGGCGGATCTACGTTCTCGCCACCCATATCTATCAAATCATCGCCACCGGTTTTGCAGCCGATTACGGGATGGCGGCTGCAGTAGGGATGAGTGCTCTGGCTGCCTCGATTGTGCTGATCTACCTATATCGATATTTGACATCCGAAAGCGAAAAATTTGTTACGATTTCCAGCAGGGGATACCGGCCGGCGCTGATCGATCTAAAAAAGGCGAAATATCCTCTCTTCGGCATCGTCGGAATCCTCTCTTTTGTGCTGATCCTGCTGCCGGTTCTGGTTCTTTTCTACACATCCCTGGTTCCCTATTCGATGGTGCCGAGCGCCAAAGCTTTTTCCCTGATGAGCTGGAAAAACTGGGTGGCGGTCCTTAAAGATCCCATCTCACTGCTATCGGTGAAAAACAGTGTTTTTCTCGGCGTTGTAGGCGCAACCGTCGGTGTGATTCTTTCAGTGTTTGTTTCATACGTGATCGTGAAAGTTCGCACGACCGCTTCGGGTATTCTGGAATCACTGAGCTTTCTGTCTTTTTCTTTCCCGGGCATCGTCGTCGGGGTCGGTTTCATGTGGTTTTTTGTACAAACACCGCTTTACGCGACCATCTGGTCGTTGCTGATCGGCTATATCGCGACGTACCTGCCGTACGGGATTCGCCCGCTCACCAGCGCCTTCATTCAAATCCACAGCCATCTGGAGGAATCATCCAGGGTCTCCGGCGGCGGGACCTTTTATACCCTGCGGAGGGTGGTCATTCCGCTGCTCATCCCCGGCATCGTATCCGGGTGGATCTTGATGGCCACCATGTATGTTCGAGAGCTGACCTTGTCGGTCGTGCTCTCCAGACCGGGGACCGAGGTGTTGGCGGTGCAGATCTTTCGATTTGCCGAAGACGGGCTGTGGGGAAAGCTGTCTGCGTTGGGGATCATGATGATCTTTATTTCCACGGCCCTGGTGGTTATTGCATCGCTTGTTGGCGCAAAGCTAACCAGAGTGCAAACCGAAGGCGAGTAGATTCCATCAGGCAACCAATCCACCGTTTCCAATGATGCAACCCCTGGCCATCATCCTGGTTCTGCTTTCGGCAGTGATGCACGCGCTGAGGAATTTTTTCACGAAAAAGGCGTTGGACAAACAGGCTTTCGTCTGGTGGTATGAAGTTTTCGGATTGTTCTTCTTTACTCCCTTGTTTCTCATTGTCCTTTTTCAAGAAGGCCCCGGTTTTTGCATCGCGACGCCCTATATCATACTCTCAGGTGTTGTACATTTCATTTACTGGTTTTTTCTGACCAAGGCTTTGGAAAAAGGCGATCTGTCTCTGGTATATCCCATCATGAGATCGTCACCGGCACTGGTTCTCATATTTTCGATAATCATTTTAAAAGAGGATGTGAGTTCCTTCGGTGCAGCCGGCATCATTCTCGTTGCCATCGGCATTTACACCATCAGTATGGAGAAATTCGATATCTATAACATTGTCCAACCGTTACGGGCCCTGTTCAAAGATCGTGCAATTCAATTCGCCTTTTTAACACTAGTTGCAGTTGCCGGGTACTCTCTGGTGGATAAAGTCGCCGTGGGTCTGATGCATCCGGTTTTTTTTGCTTACATTTATCCCTGGATCAGTATGGCGCTGTTTACCGCTTATATCTGGCGAGCGAAAAAACCGGGGGTGTTGAAAAAAGAGTGGGCCGGGCGCAAGCTTCCCATCCTGCTTTGCGGGGTTCTTTCCATCTTTGGATATTTTCTGATCCTGCTGGCATTTACCATTGAGCGGATGAGTTATGTTGTCGGCCTCCGGCAGCTCAGCATCGTATTCGCTGTTATGCTCGGTGGGCATTTCCTGCAGGAAAAAAGCAAGTGGAATCGGTTGATTTCGTCCATCGTTATCTTTTCGGGGGCCTATCTCATCGCGATTGCCGGATAGATGTAACAGTGCAATGTTGGGTTTATGGCCTGTTTTATGTCACCGGCTGCAGAATGCGACCGTCGATCGGCTGGATTCGATGCGTCTTACACCGCAAGGACTCGAATCTGTCCTGTGGAAAGCCGATCAGCTGCAGCCACCAAGGAACCACCGAAGATTTTCACCTCAGCCTTGTTGTCACGTTCTCGGTTACTATCTCTTCTAACGTTAAAAAATCCGATGAAACCTGGTCACCATCGAAACAGATCCCGCGGGGGGTTATTGATGGCGCCTCGGTCTTTAAAATGATCCGGTTTCGCAAGAATCGGGTGGACGTTGTTTGAAAACAAGCATATATATGTCTCCGATTCGCAGCAAGAAAAAGGAGACAATACTCACATGACCGCCATGCGTCCCCGCGAATGGGGAATGCTGATTCTGCTGTCCGTCATATGGGGCGGGTCGTTTTTTTTCGTCGAAGTCGCCCTGCGCGGTTTTCAACCCTTCGTGCTGGTTTTCTTGCGCGTTGCCCTCGCTGCATCGATACTGACGGTTGTGGTCTATGCGAGCGGCAAGCGGTTGCCGACTGCGACAGGCACCTGGCTTGGATTTGCACTGATGGGCGTGCTGAACAACGCTGTTCCCTTTAGCCTGATTGCCTGGGGACAAACCCGCATCGACAGCGGTATCGCATCGATTCTAAATGCCACCACACCCATTTTTACCGTATTGCTGGCCCACTTTCTCACCCGTGACGAGCGGCTCACCTTCAACAAGCTGTGCGGTGTGGGGATCGGTTTTCTGGGGGTTTTTGTGTTGTTCCAACCGCAACTGAAAAGCGGAGTCAGCTGGCAGGGACTGGGCCAGGCCGCTGTTTTGACCGCCGCCATATGCTACAGCCTGTCCGGAATTTACGGCAAGCGTTTCAAAACTATTTCCCCGATCGTCACATCGGCGGGGATGCTGATCTGCTCGAGCATCCTCATGCTGCCACCGGCGCTGACAGCCGGTTTGCTCGATTTCAACCAGGCCTCCCTGGAGGCGGTGGCCGCCATCGGCGGTCTGGCGACTATCAGCACCGCTGTCGCCTACCTGCTGTATTTTAGAATTCTTAGCTCGGCAGGCGCTACAAATGTATTGCTGGTCACCTTTCTGATTCCCGTCAGTGCGATCATCCTCGGTGTGGGTCTGCTAGGGGAGGAGCTGCAACGAAACGAACTGGTGGGAATGGCCTGTATCTTTGCCGGGCTGGGGATTATCGACGGGCGCGTGATCCGTTCGATGCAACATCAGGTGGTCGGCCGGGGGCGGCGACGGAGGCTTTCGAAAACAAATCCGCTATCATGAACCACGGCAGGGTTTAGGGCCTCGTTGCTCTGCCTAAATAGTCACCACCAGTCCGGGCGGCTCGCTTCACCAACCACGCGATCGACAATATCTTCGGTATGTTCCCCTTGCTTGCGCGTTTTGCGGATGGCCAGCACGATCACCACGACTGCGACCGCAACGGCCAGTATGAAGATCGTTTCGGGCTGCATGACGCCCATCCTTTCTTCGACGGAGAGGAACGCACCGGGTTTTGCCGGCGGACAATCCGTATCAGGAGGTGTCGATAAACATCGTGCGCAATCGAAGGATCAACACCGCGACAACCACTGCCAGCAAGAACAACCCGATAATGGCTTTTCCCATGGCCATGAACCGCTCCCTTTCATCAGGTGAATTTCTAAATTGTAATTGAGCAAATACCGTACCATAAAACGAATATATTAATTTATTCTGTAATAACGAGCAGTTGTATTCCATTTCAAAAACGTGACCGAAGATGTCTGCCAAAATTCGTCCGCCAGGCTGCCAAATTCCGACAAAATAAGAGGGACGCCCTTAAGTAATTCAATTGACGGCGGTCCTTTCGGGGTGGTAAAAGAACGATATGCCGAGATCAGCGCGATTAGACGCTCCTGGAGCGGTGCACCACGTGATTATCCGGGGGATTGAGCGTCGCAACATATTCGAGGACGGGAGGGACTACTGCAACCTGATTGAGCGCTTGGATACTCTTTTGCCTGAGACGAATACGGATTGCTACGCCTGGGCATTAATGCCGAACCATGCCCACTTTCTGCTTCGCAGCGGCCCGGACGGTCTGCCCACCCTGATGCGGCGGCTTTTAACTGGTTATGCGGTTAGCTTCAATTTGCGGCATCAGCGAAGCGGGCAGTTGTTTCAGAATCGTTATAAGTCTATCGTCTGCCAGGAAGAGCCCTACCTAAAAGAGCTGGTAAGATACATTCATTTAAATCCGTTGCGTGCCAAGCTGGTGGCGAACTTCGGAGAATTAGCCCACTACGAAAATTGCGGCCATTCAGTGCTACTGGGAAACATCAGGCGGGCGTGGCATAATACCGAATACGTGTTGGGCTTTTTCGGCCAATCCATACAAAGCGCGAAAAGGGCCTATCTGGAATTTTTGGAAGCCGGCATCGGACAAGGACGTCGTGACGATCTGGTCGGTGGCGGTCTGGTTCGCAGCCATGGAGGTTGGACGGCGGTCAAAACTAGGCGTTTAGCTATGGAACACCTTAAAAGCGATGAGCGCATTTTAGGGGATGATGGTTTTGTCGATTCCATTTTATCCAAGGCGAAAGAAACTTATGACAGACGATACGAATTGATACGTCGCGGTATCGATGTAAACAAGCTGGCGGAAAAGGTGGCCCACTCATACGGAGTGGAACCCGAATATGTGCTGTCGAGCGGTCGTCAGAAAAAGCGTGTCGAGGCTAGAAGCTTGCTCTGCTACCTAGCGGTTAAGGAGTTGAGGATGACCTTGGCTGAACTGGCACGACGGTTTGAATTAACCCCCTCGGCTGTGAGTTATGCTGTCGCAAGGGGCGAGAAAATCGCAAAACAAAGAGGATTCAAGTTGTTAGAAAATAATTGAATTATTTAAGGGCGTCCCTAGATTTAGATTGGATGAAAACCATGGATCTGCAGACGCTGATCGAGAAGGTGAGACAGCATCCGGAATTTCACAAGGCGGGAATGCTGCTGTGTCACTGCGGGGTGGTACGGAGCACATCGCGGGACGGCCGGCGGGTAACAGGATTGACCATCGCAGTGGATCACACCCGGTTGCAGACGCTCATCGAAAAGCAGAAGCAGCACCCCGGCATTGTCGATATTCAGGTGGCCGTTGCCGCCGACCGCTACTTGTCCGTCGGCGATGAGGTGATGCACCTGGTGGTGGCCGGTGATGTGAGAGAAAACGTCATCACGGTCTTAAAAGACACCCTGGACGCCATCAAAGCGGACGTCACCCGCAAAACCGAAACGTTCGAAGTCTGAATTCGACCCAGCGCCTGCATCGCGGGTTATTTACTGCAAAGCGCTTTCGGGTCTGCTGGATCTTCGGGTGTAGTTGAACGATTCGCGGGCGTCCGTTCTTTCCCATATTTTTATGGATTCTTCGACAGAAACGCTGTACCGTAAACGGCATTCGCAAGGAAACCGCAAAGGGTACGGATAATTCGGGTTGTTCATGAAAAAAGTTGCCGGCCAGAGCAGACCTGCAGATCGGGAAGACCCCTTACGGAATATTTTACCCGGGAGCGCCACGGTTTTGCCTCACATCGATAATCTTTTCCAACTTCCGGTCAATTTCTTTGAATTGTTGGATGAAATCGCCATCGGGGTTGTGGTGCTGGATTTGGATCGCCGGATTGTTGTTATGAATAAAACCCTGAAGGCCCTCACCGGATTCAGTCAAAAAGAATATTGCGGTGCGGCGTGCGCCCACATACTGCGCAGCAACGTCTGCATTCAAAACTGCCCGGCACTGAAAACCAATGAAAAGACAGGACCGAAATGTGTGGAAGGCAACATTATCAACTGGGATCGCCAATTAATCCCCATTCGCATCACTTCCGCGCCCCTGAAAGACATCAACGGAGAAATCGTTGGATTTCTCGAGACCGTTGAAGATATCAGCCTGCTTCGCAAACTCGATGAGGCCACAAGCCATGCATACAAATTCGACCGGATTATCGGCAGAAGTCCGGAAATGGAAAAAATTTTCCAAATTCTTCCATCCCTTGCCCAGAGCGATTCATCGATACTGATCACCGGAGAAACCGGTACCGGAAAGGACATGGTGGCCGAGGCGATCCATCATTCGTCGGATCGGGCCAAGGGCCCGTTTGTCAAGATCAATTGTGGTGCATTGCCGGAAACCCTTTTGGAGTCCGAATTGTTCGGCCATCGTAAAGGCGCCTTTACCGGCGCGCTGGAGAACAAACCGGGCCGGTTTCAACTGGCACACAACGGCACCCTCTATTTAACTGAAATCGGCGATCTGCCGCTTTCGCTGCAGGTTAAGCTGCTCACCTTTCTGGATGACAAGGAAATTTTTCCATTGGGCAGCATCAAAGGCGTGTCCGCCGATGTGCGCATCATTGCGGCCACCCACCGCAATCTCGAACAGAGAGTGAAGCGCAATCAGTTCCGAAAGGATCTTCTATTTCGGCTCAACGTGATCCGGCTTCAACTTCCTCCCCTGCGCGATCGACAGGGAGATATCAAGCTGTTGCTGGACCATTTTTTAGACACCCTTTCGACCCAGCTCGACAAGAAGAAGAAAGTGCTGTCGCCCATGGCTTTGACGATTTTGATGTCCTACCGATATCCGGGAAACGTCAGAGAACTGAGAAATATCGTGGAGTACGCTGTAAACATCTGCGAACATCGGACCATCGAACCCAAGCATTTGCCCTCCTATTTGACGGATGCCGGCCCGGCTGAACCCATCGCCGATGAAACTGTGAGGGCGACCCCGCTGGCCTTTCAGGCCGAGGACGACGATCTTGCCCGGCCGGAGGCCCGGAGAGGCTGGCCCGAAATCGAAAGGCAAATGATCATGGAGGCGCTGATAAAGGCAGGCGGGCGAAAAAACAAAGCTGCGGCTTCTTTGGGCTGGGCCCGAAGCACGCTGTGGCGTAAAATGAAACAATACGGTATTTGCTAGAAATGTCGGCAAAAATCCTCATCCCTTTGTACGAAAGCGATGTGGCTCCGCGATTTGACCTGGCCACGGAGGTTTTGATCGTCAGCGGAGTCGGCAAATCCGGTTCCGGAGAAAAGGGCGACAAAAGAATGGTGGTGTTGCCTTCCGCATCGGCGGACCAACTGTGCCATCTGATTATTACGGAAGGTGTCCAGACGGTCATATGCGGCGGCATCGAAGAGGATTATTACCAGTATCTGGTCTGGAAGAGAATTGAAGTGATCGATTCGGTCATCGGATCGAGTGAAGCGGCCTTGACACGATTTGCCGAAGGTACGCTTGCATCCGGTGAAATTTTGTAAGGTAAAGTGAAATATATGTATTAAAACGTCTTATTTAGTCTCAACCCATAGTGCTATTTCGTTTTATTTTGTATCGAAAGCCATCCCCATTTTTCCCTCCTATTTGGCTATCTACCTAAAATTATTTGATATGTAACTGTTGGCACAACCTTTGCTCCGTCCTATGCCTTCATGTTTCAAAGGGGCGAAAAAGGCCATGGGCATCCACGTCTTGATCATCGAGGCCGAAAACCGCTTTCGAAAAAACCTCTACCAGCGGTTGCAGAAAGAGGGGTTTACGGTCGATAAAATCGCCCCCCAGGACGATGTCCTGACGATTGTCGAAAAAGAGATGATCGACGTCGTTCTGCTGGGAGTGGATGGGCTGGGCCGGGAAGGCTTGGCGCTGATTCGACCCATCAAGGCCATCCGGCCCGCAATAGAGATCATCATCATCAACGACGCCGGGCATATGGATCTTTCCATCGAGGCGATGGAGCTGGGTGCTTTTGACGATTTCCTCGTCCCGTTGGACATCGAATCGCTGGCAGCCCGAATCAGGGAGTCCGTACACCCGAATACCGGAGGACCGGACTGATCGGAACCCAACCGGGCCCTTGCCGATAGCAGAGCCGCTCGGAACCGGCCCGGGAAATGACAATTGGCTCGAAACCTGTATGGCATTTTCACGATCGAAATCCGAGGAGAATTGCAATGAAGACGGTGCATGTAAAGGAATTGATGGTTCCCATTGAAGAGTATGCAACAGTACCCCAGGAAGCCAATCTCTACGAGGCGGTTCTCGCACTGGAAAAAGCGCAACTGGCGTTTGACCCGTCAAAGCACAAACATCGCGCCGTATTGGCGCTGGACAGTGAAAAGAACGTCGTCGGCAAACTGACCATGATTGACATCCTGATGGCCCTGGAGCCCAAGTACGGGCAGCTGGACGCGGCAGGGGTGCTGTCGCGTTCCGGCCACAGTCCGGAGTTCATCAAGTCCGTTCTGGAAGATAACGTTCTGTGGGGCGAGCCGTTGCAGTTCATCTGCGGCCGCGCATCCGAACTGAAAGTCAGTGAGTTTATGGAGACCCCCGCAGACGGTGTGTATATCGACGAAAATGCTACGCTGGATGGGGCCATCCACCAGCTGGTGATGTGCCACTGTCAGTCTTTGCTGGTAACCAGAGAAGAGAAGGTGGTCGGGGTCCTGCGACTGTCCGATGTATTTACCACAATTTCCGACGAGATCAAAACCTGCAAGTTTTAGCCCCGGTTGAGTTTACCGGCCGGCAGGGTTGGTGAAAAAATGGCAACGATCTTCACAAGGAGGGGTTAATGGATACACATGGGGAGAAAACCGGGATATTCGCCAAAAAGGGACTGTGGATCGGCATTGGTGCAGGCATCTTTATACTGATCGCCTTTTTTATGCCGACACCCGATTCACTTGTCGAAATACTGCAGAAATACGGCTACGTCGACAAAATGATCGAATGGGAAATCGTCCATGATGCCGCCGGCGCTGGCAGAAAAACCATGATCGTGCTGGGTATCGTTCCCATGGCGGTTATCTATTTTGCAGTCGAGGCCCTGCCGATCGGAGTAACGGGTATTCTCATGCCGCTGATGGCATACTTTTTCGGGCTGCTTCCGTTCAACATGATCGGCAAGACCTTTGCGGGCGATGCACCGATGTTCATGCTGGGTGTTTTTGCTTTAGGAGCGACGGTGGTGGAGGTGGGGTTCCATAAACGGCTGGCGGTTTGGCTGTTGGGATGGACCAAAGGATTCTGGTTGCCCATGATCGTGCTGTGCGTCAGCATGTCCATCGTGGGTTCGTTTATGTCGGCGCCGGCCATGTGCTCTTTCATGGTGCCGGTGATGATGGCGGTCTATTACGGATCGGTGAAGGCCAACAGCCCCGAGGGGGAGGTGATTCACGATCCTCCACTGGCCAAATACCTTCTATTTTCTCTTTGTTTCGCCCTGAATATGGGCGGGCCCGGGACTCCCTCGGCCGGAGGCCGCAACGTGATCATGATGGGATTTTTCAACGAATACGGCATCCCGATTACCTATGCCGAGTGGATGAAATACGGCTGGCCCCTGGTGCCGCTGGGCGCAACCATGCTGTTGCTCTACATGGCGACCTTGTTCAGCAGGAAGATCAAAGTCCGGGATCTGACCCCCGGGCTGCAGTACATAAAAGAAGAGACCCAAAAAATGGGGAAGATGAAATACCCCGAGTATGTTACTGCCGGAACGCTGTTTGTCATAGTGGCCCTGTGGATCTTCGGTGGAGAAGCGACCGGGTTGGGGGGACCGGCGCTTCTGGCCCTGGTGGTTCCGATTTTGTTCAAAACCGTGACATTTGAGCAGATTATCGGGCGCATATCCTTTAACGCCTGGTTCATGTACTGCGGGGCGTTGACCCTGGGCGCCCTATTGAAGGAAAGCGGCGGTGCGCTGTGGCTGGCAACCACTTTTCTGAATGCGCTCTCGGAGGTCGGCATGGACAAGGGCTACGGGCTCTGGGTCGGCATGTCCGCTTTTTCCGGCCTGGTTACCAATTTCATGTCCGACGCTGCCACCGTCGCGCTGATCGGGCCCATCGTCGTTCCCATGGGTATCATGACCCAGGTGGCCGGTGAACCGTGGGCCATCGGCATGGCTGTGGCGCTGGCATCCTCTTATGCCCATTTCCTGATTGTAGGGTCTCCCGCCAACGCGCTGACCTTTGCGCTGGGGGTGTACCCGGACACCAACAAGCGGGCCCTGGAGGCCATCGATTTCGTAAAGTACGGTTTTGGATTTTTCTTACTGTCCATGCTGTTGCTCTGGATCGTTGGATTTCTGGTAGTCTACCCCATCGTCGGTTTTCCGGACGGAATTCTCGAGAAGGCCACCGAAATTCTGCAAAGCACGGCCAAATAGGCTCAACCATGTCCCCAATCGGCGGACAGTCGGCCATCGAAAACGCCCGGAGGGCCTCGAACCGGGGCACCCTCCGGGCGGCTATGCCGCTATAGATGTAAAGGTTCCGTACCTTCGATGACCAACCAGTACAAAAAGCGCAGTGAATAGGATCGGACACACATAAAGGTCCGGCAAGTCGAAAAAATGCAAAACAAAGTGACGATAAGGAGGGGAAACTGTGACTGCACCATTTGTTTTGCTGGTGGACGATGAAGTTCCCTTTGTGGAAACGATGGCCAAGCGGCTGGACAAGAGAAACATCCAGATTATTCAGGCCTATAGCGGTGAAGAAGGTCTGGAAAAACTACAATCGAATCCAAACCTCGATGTGGTTGTCCTGGATGTCAAAATGCCCGGTATGGACGGGCTTGAGACCCTCAGGCACATGAAGAGGATATCGCCCGTGACAGAAGTGATTATGCTGACCGGGCACGCCACGATAGACTCGGCCATCAACGGCATGAAGCTGGGCGCCTACGATTATCTCTATAAACCCTGTGACATTGAGAACCTCGTCAGCAAAATCGAGGAGGTTACCCAAAAAAAAAGGGCGCATGAAGAAAAGATGCAGGATTGGGAAGCCTTCATGGAGAGCTCTTCGCTGGAAGAACTGATGGTCCCGCTTGCAGAGTATGCGACTGTTTCCGAAGAGGCCAACATCCTCGAAGCGTTCAGCGCGCTGGGCGAGGCCCAGAAGGCGTTTGACCCCAAACGCTACCGCCATAGAGCGGTACTGGTGCTCAACCGGGAAAACCGCGTGGTGGGAAAGCTCAGCCAGCACGACCTGCTCCAGGCGCTGGAGCCCGGCTATAAAGAGTCGAAAAAGCGTAAAAAGGGTGCCCTTGGCCAGTTCGGATTCAGTCAAAAATTCATTGAGTCCGTCTCGCTGCAGTACGACTTCTGGGGCAGACCGTTGGAGAACCTCTACAAAAAAGCCCTCGCCCAAAAGGTGAGATCGGTCATGCATACGCCAACCGAAGGCGAATACATCGAAGTGTCTGCAACCATGAATGAAACCATTCACCGCCTGATCGTCGGCAAACATCACTCCCTGCTGGTAACGAACGGCCCGGATATCGTAGGAATCGTAAGGCTGACGGATGTTTTCGAATTTATTCGCCTTCGACTCAATACCATGCAGCATGCCGCTGACGGCCATACATAGTAACCCGCGCGGCAATGATCTATAATCCGATTAAGCTTATGAGCATCTGTTGGTCTTTTAACTGAACTGGACCGTACGGGAAGTGAGGTAAAGAAGAAAATATGGATACTCAAGCATCTACGAAAAAGTCTCTGCAAGCGACCCTGAGATTCCTGCTTTCGGATGAACATCTGATTATGGCGGCCATGGGGGTGATTGTGGGGGTGGTGGGCGGCTACGGCGCCGTCGGATTTCGCTACCTGATAAACTTTATCCAGACGATCGCATATGGATCCCCGGCCGAGCTGCTCGATGTGGTGGTGACAGTCCCGTGGCACCTGAGAATCCTCGTTCCTGCCGTCGGCGGGCTGATTGTCGGCCCGATCGTTTATTTTTTCGCCCGTGAAGCCAAGGGACACGGTGTTCCGGAAGTGATGTATGCAGTTGCACTCAAACAAGGGGTCATCAGAAAGCGGATTGTTTTTATCAAAGCGCTGGTATCGGCGATTTGCATCTCCACCGGCGGCTCGGTAGGAAGAGAGGGCCCGATCGTTCAGATCGGCTCGGCAGTTGGATCGACCGTCGGGCAGCTGCTGAAGATGTCGGCCAATCGCATGAGAACTTTAGTCGGTTGTGGTGCGGCCGCAGGTATTGCGGCCACGTTCAACGCCCCAATTGCCGGCAGTATTTTTGCCCTGGAAATTATTCTCGGCGAATTTGAAATCGCCAGTTTCAGCCCCATCATTATCTCGGCCGTTTCGGCCACGGCCATATCCCGACATTACCTGGGAGACATCCCCGCGTTCGTTCTCCCCGAGTATATCCTGAACAGCCCGCTGGAATTTCCCCTGTATGCGTTATTGGGAGTGGTCTGTGCCCTGGTTGCGGTGGGTTTCACCTTGACGCTCTATCGTTTCGAAGATCTCTGGGACGATATCAAGTTTCCGGAATATCTGAAGGCTGTATTGGGCGGACTCATGATGGGAACCATGGGGCTGGTTTTTCCGCAGGTACTGGGGGTCGGTTATGGCGCCATCGATCTGGCTTTGATGATAAAGATGTCCTGGTGGTTCATGGGCCTTCTGGTAATATTTAAAATACTGGCTACCTCGATTACCATCGGATCGGGAGGTTCCGGCGGCATTTTTGCACCTTCCCTCTTCCTGGGAGCCATGGCTGGAAGCGCTTTCGGCTCGGTGATGCAGTATTTCTTTCCTTCGGTGGCCGCCGCCGCCGGTGCTTACGGCGTCGTAGGCATGGGGGCGGTGGTGGCTGCAACCACTCATGGCCCATTGCAGGCGATATTGATCATTTTTGAGATGACCGGAAATTACAAAGTCATCCTGCCGTTGATGATTACCTGTATCATCAGCTGTCTGGTTGCCAGAAAGCTGTGTGGTGAATCGATCTATACCTTTAAGTTGATCAGAAGAGGAATTAATATCAGGGGCGGCAAGGAGATGAATATACTCAGCTCCATGCCCGTAAAAAATGTGATGTATCATACGGTGGAGATGGTTCCGGAGAAGCTGCCCCTGCAGCAGCTTGCCAAAAGACTGCCAAAAAGCAGATCCAATAATTTCGTGGTGGTCAACGACAAAGAGGAAATTACCGGTGTACTGACCTTTCTCGACTATTATGATAAATTATTCAATGAAAAGATCGATGATGACATGCTGGTCAAGGATATCATGTCTACGGATGTGGTTACCGTAACAATTGAAGACAACTTGAATACGGCCCTGGAAAAAATTACCGCAAAGGATTACTCGATCCTTCCGGTTGTAGCGCCGGATGATCCGCTGAAATTGTTGGGCATCTTGACGCGAAGGGATATTCTGGAAGCCTACGATCAGGCCGTGATCAAGCGGGCGGTTAGTTAGAGGCGGTATCGAAACCTGCCATCGGGTTTGGTCCCCGCTGTGGGCTGGGTGTTCCAGATCTTGACCTGTTCGACCGGTCCGGTGGCTGCCATCTGCCGTCTTCGCAGCCGCGGGGACATCGGGTGGCAGAAAAGGCTAAATCTGTGATAAAGAGAGCTGTGGTCAAGCCGGTACCCATTTTGCACAGCAGGGACCGCTTGCAGACCAGAAAACCCGCTGGTCGGCTTTTTCAAACTACAGGATAGTCCAATTGCGAAAGAGACCGATTTCATGGTAAATCGGCAGCAAGGAGGAGGAGCCATGACAACGCCATCTATCATGCTGGTGGACGATGAAGCTGCTTTTGTGGAGACCCTCGCAAAAAGGCTGGTGAAAAGAAACTTTGAAGCCATTACGGCTTTCAGCGGGGAAGAGGGCCTGAAAAAACTGGAAGAGAATGAAAACCTGGATGTCATTATTCTGGATGTCAAGATGCCCGGGATGGACGGGCTGGAGACCCTGAAGGCCATCAAAGCGGCGTCTCCACTGGTGGAGGTCATTATGTTGACCGGACACGCCACGGTGGAGTTGGCCGTTGAGGGGATGAAGCTCGGAGCAGTCGATTTTTTAATGAAGCCTTGTGACATAGAAATGCTCGTCCTAAAGGTGAAGCAAGCAGCCGAAAAGAAAAAGGAACACGAAAAAAAGATTGAGGAAGCGTTGAAACAGGAAACCCTGGCCAAATACGGTCCGTTTTACTACGCCTGAAGTTGCTGCATGCCAGGCAATGTCATCGGAAAACTTACAATCAACAACATGCCCACATGTTGAGAAAAGTATAGCGTTCATCTCTGTTTTTAGAAAAACAGAAGAACCGCAACACGGCAACAAGGAGGAGTAGCCATGACAGCGCCTTACATCATGTTGGTGGACGATGAAACTGCTTTTGTGGAAACCATGGCCAAGCGTTTGGTCAAGAGGGATATGGAGACCATCACGGCATTCAGCGGGGAAGAATGCTTGGAAAAACTGAAAACGCATCAAAACCTGGATGTCATTATTCTCGATGTCAAGATGCCCGGCAAGGACGGGCTCGAAACGTTGAAGGAAATAAAGGCGACGTCACCGTTGATAGAGGTGATTATGCTCACCGGTCACGCCACGGTCGAATCGGGCATTAAAGGGATGAAGCTGGGGGCCTTCGATTTTCTGATGAAACCTTGTGAAATCGAAGAACTCGTAAGTAAAGTCGAGGAGGCAACCAGGACGAAACGACAGCAGGAAGAAAGAATAAAGGAAGCCGAGCGCAGGGAGCTTCTTCAAAAACTCGAACCGTAGAGTTCAGATCGCAGACCTATCATTTCCTCTGCATCATTTGCTACAAGCTGCTTGAAAGTGAACATGTTTGAAAATTAACAGGATGGGGCGATGGTGGCCGGCGGCAAATCGACACCTACCAACATGCATGAAACCTCCTATAAGGTGTTTGGCAGATCGTTTCTTCCCAACATCGTGATGATCGTTGTCCTTGTTTCGTTTATCCCCTTGCTGCTGGTCAGCGGGATGGTCCTGGATCGCTTCAGCATTTCTCACAACGAGAAGCTATATGCCCATCTGGAAGGGCTGGTTCTCAGGCACACGCTGGACCTCGACGTTTTCTTGAGCGAAAGACTGCACAATATCCAGTTTTTGGCCGACTCGTGCGGGTTCGAGGAACTCTTGAATGAATCGTTTTTGGAGGCGAAGTTATTCCACCTTCAGCAAGTACACGACGGCGTATTTGAAGACCTGGGCATTGTTAACGAGGCGGGGGTACAGGAGTTTTACGCCGGCCGGCTCAAATTGGAAAAAGCACGCTATGCGCGCGCGAAATGGTTCACCGAGGCGTTTGGAAGCGAGAATTATATCAGCGATGTTTTTCTGGGTCTTCGATCCAGTCCCCATTTCTTTGTGTCCGTGAAACGCTCCCATGAGGGCAAAGATTATCTGCTGCGGGCCACCATTAACTTTGACGCCTTCAATTCCCTGGCCGAAAACCTTCGTATCGGCAAAACCGGATTTGCCTTTGTCCTCAACCGAAACAATGAATTTCAGACAAAACCGCACTACGAGATGCTGCCGGGTGAGAGATTGTTTCAGACATTCATCACAGAGGGCAAGAAAACCAAACACGGAGCATATATTGGCACCCTTAAAAATGGCCCCGGCAATGAGGAGATCATATACGTTGCGTCCCTACTGAAAAATGAAGATTGGATACTGGTTTTCCAACAGGATGCATCGGAAGCCTTCGCGGATCTGAAACACGCTCAGTATACCGCCATGGTGATTATTTTTATCGGCGGGCTGCTGATCATCGCCATGAACCTGGTGCTGTTCCACAAAATCATCAACAAGTTTGCCGATGCGGACCGGGAAAAGGAAATAATGAACCGGCAGGTGGTCGAAACCGGAAAGCTGGCATCCGTGGGAGAACTGGCGGCCGGCATCGCACATGAGATAAACAACCCGGTGGCGATAATGGTTCAAGAAGCCGGATGGTTAGAGGATTTGCTGGAGGAAGAGGAGTTTAAAAAAGGGAAAAACCTGGACGAATTCATACGTGCGCTGCAACAGGTTAAAAACCAGGGGAAGCGCTGTAAGGAAATCACCCACAAACTGCTGAGTTTTGCCCGTCAAACCAGCCCGAGTGTCGAGGAAATCAAATTAAACGATCTGATCGAAGAGGTGGTCGCGATTACGGATATGGCCGCTTACACCAAAGTCTCCATGCACAGCTATCTGGATGAAAACCTCCCTTCTATTTACGGCTCTCAGACAGAGATCCAGCAGGTCCTTCTTAACCTGATCAACAACGCACTGTATGCCCTGGAAAAAGATGGCGGCCAGGTCGATATTACCAGCAAGCTGGATAACGATCATGTGTTGGTTGTTGTGGAAGACGACGGGCCGGGGATACCGGAAGCCAACCTGGATCGAATATTCGACCCGTTTTTCACCACCAAACCGGTGGGCAAGGGAAGCGGTTTGGGCCTGTCCATCTGTTTCGGAATTATCAAGAAAATGGGCGGTGATATCAGTGTGCACAGCGTCATCGACAAGGGGACCCGCTTCGAGGTCCGGTTTCCGGTAAAAGGTCCGATGGATTCCAAACAGCAAGCCCCTCCGACAAAGACGGCAACAGCCCCCGTTGTGATACTGCCGGAAAGAAAGCAGGCGCTCGAAAAACGGATTAAACTCCTGCTGGTAGACGATGAGAAAAGCTTCGTCAAGGTACTTTCCAAGAGGCTGGATAGAAGAAACGTTGAAGTGGCGATGGCCTACAGCGGAACGGAAGCCATTCAGGCCCTGCGCAAGGTCGATTTTGACGTGGCGATTTTAGATCTGAAAATGGAGGATATGGACGGATTGGAAGTGCTTAAGATATTTAAGAAAATGTACCCGAAAATGGAAGTCATCATCCTTTCCGGCCACCAGTCGGAGCAAGCGGCCCGGGAAGGAATGAAGCACGGGGCGTTCGCCTATCTGGCAAAACCATGTAATTTTGAAGAGCTCATCGATACCATCAAACAATGCGCTTCGGGTTGAAGAAAACCGATACGGTTATCTTCCCTGCAACGAGCTGGTAGACTTCGCCAATCCACCTGCCAGCGTGCCAGCCATCCTTCCAGCAACAGACGGCGGTTCGAAAAGGAAAACCGCATTCCAGTATTGATGAAAATGATCCCGGTTGTGACAGACGAGCCTGCCCGGTGCGCAGATAGACAAGTCGCACCCGCGAAATCCATGCCATCCCTCTGAGCAGCGTCCTGTAGATCGGCAATCAGCGAAACGCGTACTACCGACAACCACCCGCTGCGGCAAGAAATCATTATGGCCATAGCGGAACCTCGATTACTGCCACTATAATACGAAAATCTTGAGTTTGTGAATTTTAGGTGATATAGAAGCTCCTTTTGCCGCAGAAAGAAAGGAGGAATCCCATGAATGGATTGACGGTTTCCGATCTGATGGTACCGCTTTCGGAGTACGCCACTGTCGACGACGAGGCCACATTATTTGAGGCGGTGATGGCGTTGGAGAAAGCACAGGAAAACTGTGATTTTAGCCGGACCAAGTATTGCCATCGCGCCATTCTGGTTTTGGACAAAAAAGGTGATGTCGTCGGAAAAATCAGTCAAATCGGCGCATTGCGTGCCCTGGAGCCAAAATACGACGAGATTCTGGAAGGCAAAGGGCTGTCACGGACCGGGTTTACCAAAAAGTTTCTCAAGTCGATGTTAAAAGACAGCTATCTTTTCGACAAACCGCTGGATCACATCTGCGAGAAAGCGGCCGAAAGACCCGTGATGTCTTTTGCCAGCAAACCCACCGAAGGAGAAATCATCAAGATCGATGCAACCCTGGATGAGGCCATCCACCAGCTGGTCCTCGGCTCTCACCAATCCCTTCTGGTAAAAAAGGGAGAGTCCATCGTCGGCATACTGCGTCTGACCGATGTATTCACCGCCGTTTTCCACCTGATGAAGGAATGCAATCTTTCCTGATTCTAACCCGATGAGGAGCTTTTAACCACCCGGGACGATAACCAACGCCAGGCACCGTAAATGAAGCCATTTGAGTGACTCCGTGATTCAAGTCACACGGAGAGCACCATTACAAGGAGGGTAAAGGAGGAAAGACTAATGACTCATTCCGATGCCGGAGCTGCTGCACTAAAGAATTCGATTGACTGGACACGCCTACTGTTTCTTTTTCTGGGAGTGGGTCTTTTTACGCTGGTTTATTTTTCGCCTCCCTGGCCGGATGCCGTCGATCCGCTGGGCAAGCATTTTCCACTTTCACGCGAGGGCAAGGGGGCCCTGGCCGTCTTTCTGCTGGCGGGCACCTGGTGGGTGTTCGAGGTGCTTCCCATCGGGGTGACGAGCATTGCCATCGGCGTGCTGCAAGCCCTGTTTTTGATTCGAACTCCCGCCCAGGCCTTTAAAGATTTCATGGATCCGTCCGTGCTGTTTATCTTTGCATCGATTATGATCGGGCTGGTGTTCACCAAGACCGGCCTGACACGGCGCCTGGCGTACAAGATGCTTACGGTGGTAGGCGAGAAAACGAGCATGATCTATCTGGGTTGTTTTGTCGTAACCGCTCTTATGACGCATATAATGGCGCATACGGCGGTGGCGGCCACCGTGTACCCCCTGCTCATGTCGATCTACTCGCTGTATGGCGAAGGGAACAAGAAGACCAAATTCGGCAAGGGGCTGTTTATCGGCATGGCCTACGTGGCCGGAGCCGGCAGCATCGTCACCCTTCTGGGCGCAGCCCGCGGCGCCGTGGCCATCGGGTTCTACCGGGATATCGTGAACCAGAACATCAGTTTCTTCGAGCTGTCCTACTACATGTTTCCCGTGGGCTGGGCGATGACCATTTTGCTGTGGGGTTTTTTCATGCTATTTTTTAAACCCGAGAAATCGGCGATCTCGGGCCTGCGGGAAAAAGCCAAACAGCTCAATGCAGAGCTGGGGCCGCTGACGCGCCAGGAGATCATCGGCGCTACGATTGTGTTGCTTTGCGTCGCTACCCTATCTCTGCGCTCGTTCTTCCCCGCCCTCAAAGCGGTGGATAAAACCGCGATCATCCTGATCTCCACCATCCTTTTTTTCGTATTCAGAATTCTGGATCTGGAAGACCTGGAGGAAATTCCCTGGAACATCATCCTGCTTTTCGGTGGGGCAATGAGCATCGGTTTTTGCCTGTGGCAGACCGGCGCGGCGAGCTGGCTGGCCGTCAACTGGCTGGTGATGTTCAAGGAGGCCAACTGGTTTGTTTTCGTCATGAGCATTGCCTTTTTCGTCATGCTGATGACCAACTTTATCATGAACGTGGCGGCCATCGCCATCTCACTGCCCGTCGCGCTGGTCATCGCACCCTACCTGGGCGTGGCGCCCGAGGTGATCCTGTATTCATCGCTGGTGGTCGCCGGGATGCCGTTTTTGCTGTTGGTCGGAGCCGCACCCAATGCCATCGCCTATGATTCCAAGCAGTTTACGACCGGAGAGTTTTTTCTCTATGGGATCCCTGCCAGTATCATGCTGATGGTGCTGACCGGATTCGCCGCTCTGGTTTTATGGCCCTTCATGGGGATGCCGGTGGTGCTCGAATAGCCGCTGCCTGCTGTCGCGCATACAGGGGGCTTCCGTTCGCTCGGATGCCCCCTTTATCGTCCCAACCCATTTCTTTTTCCCCCCTTTTTTGCATTTATTCCCGATTTTCGACGGATTCCGATTAAGCCTTGAATCGGCCCCAAAAGTCGGATACAAATACGTAGCTCACTATTTCGAACCTGCGGCGGCGGCTTCCGTCCCCGGAAGCGGCAACATCAGCGAAGGGGAGGCAAATCGGTGGATTCCTTCAGCGTGTTGATCGTCGATGACGAGGTTGAATTCATGGAAGTCCTCGTCAAGCGGATGCGCCGGCGCAATCTGGAGACATTCGGTGCGGTCAGCGGTGAACAGGCACTGGCCTACCTGGACGTGAAAGGTGCCGATGTGGTGGTGCTCGATGTCCGCATGCCGGAAATGGACGGCATCGAAACCCTGCGCGCCATCAAGACCAACCATCCCCTGGTTGAAGTGATCCTTCTAACCGGACACGCGTCGCTTTCCGTCGCCCGGGAAGGGATGAGGCTGGGGGCCTTTGACTACCTGATGAAGCCGATCAATATCGACGAACTGATCTACAAACTACAGGATGCATTCGAAAAGAAAAAAAACCAGGAGATAAAAATTCAAAACCTAAAGGGGGTGATCGAAACATCTAACGGAAATGACAAGTGATTCTATGTAGCAATTCCTGTCTGGTCTGTTCATCCTCGAAAAGGAGCAGAAAAACATGAAATTCTTCAGACGTTGGGGTCATTTCATGATGATGGGGGCACGCTATCATGCACAATGGGAACTTAGCGTGTCCAACACCATTTTGAAAAGCCGAAAACGCCTCTTCACGTTGCTGCTGCTGACCGTTCCGATTCTGCTAGGAGGGATCGTTTTCGCCGATGAGATTGCAGGAGTGCTGCCCGACCTGCTGGGTGGCAAAAAAGCCTACAGCCCTGCCTTTTACAGCACCGGAATCTTCATCATCTCCATCGCCATCGGCATGGGAGCCGGATTGATAACCGGATGCATCGGGGCCGGCGGTGGTTTTATCATCGCGCCGGCGTTGATGAGCGCGGGGATCAAGGGCATCCTGGCGGTGGGGACCGATTTGTTCCACATTTTCGCCAAGGCCATCATGGGAAGCGTCATCCACAGGAAGCTGGGCAACGTCTCGGTACCGTTGGCTGTGGTCTTTTTGCTCGGCGCCATCATCGGGGCCACAGTGGGCGGGATCATCAACCGGACGCTCTATGAGATCAACCCGGTGCTCTCCGACGCGTTCATCACCGTTATTTATTCCCTCATGCTCACCTTCCTGGGCGCCTACGCCATGATCGATTTTCTCAAGTCGCGGGCCGCCGCCAAAAAAGCGGCCCCCAAGGGCACACCGGCCCATGGCAAAAAGGAAGAGGGCGCGGAGATGGGTAACCTGCCCAAGAAGCTGCAGGCCATGAACATGCCTCCCATGATCAAGTTCGACCAGGAACTGGTGCCCGGTGGGCGCGGCATTTCGTGGGTCTTTCTGGTCGCCAGCGGCGCCATGGTCGGCCTGGCTGCCGGCATCATGGGCGTGGGGGGCGGCTTTTTAACCTTCCCCATTTTCGTTTACGTGCTGGGCGTGTCGTCTATGACCACGGTGGGTACCGATATCTTTCAGATCGTCTTTACCGCCGGCTACGCCGCCATCAGCCAGTATGCGATCTACGGGTTCATTTTTTACACCCTGGCCATGGGCATGCTGCTCGGATCGCTGCTGGGGATTCAGATCGGCGCCATGGCCACAAAGGTGGTCGCCGGCATCACCATCCGGGGATTCTACGCCATGGCGGTGATCGCCGGGGCGGTCAACCGGCTCTTCGCCCTGCCGTCGAAACTGGCGGCGATGGGCGTTATTCCGCTTTCTCCCGCAGTTGGTGATATCCTGAACACCATCGGCGTCTGGGCCTTTTTCATCGTCATCGGCGGCTTTTCGGTCTGGGTCATCATGACCTTTTTGGTCAACATCGGAAAGCTCAAGGGGGAGGAGGTGCACTCATGATCGCGAAAAAGGGAAAATTCACCCTCGGCCTTGCCATGCTCGTGGCTTTTTTCGTTGTCCTGTTCATCTTTTTCTCCCCGATCTTTGCCGGACAGAACGGGCTGGAGTACCTGGATGCACTTTACAACTCCATTTCAAAAGGTTCGGCCTACTATATCCCCTATGCCAAAGAGCAGGCTGGCCAGTTGGCAAAAATGGCCATCGATGTATCCCTGGAGCTGCAAAGCGAAGAGATGGCCATCCAGGCAGCCGCGCTTTTCACCGGGTCGGGTGCCAGCGCACAGCCGTCTGGTGCATCGCTGAATGTCAGCGGGGATTTGTCCAGAATTCTGGAAACCTCCCTGGCCGATGCCGACAGCATGTACGCCAACGACGGAGCCGCCATTTCGACCAAATATCAGATGGACGAAAGGGCGGTGATGTACAACTGGTGGAACGCGCTTGCGGCAATGGAAAACTCGCTGAAAACCCAGGCGAAGTTCAAGGCCGCCAAGGTGGTCGACCTGGTTAGAACCAAGGCTGTGGAAACGGCATATAACTACTACAAAATAGAGCCGCAGAAGATCGGTGATAAGATCGGAGTTGTCATATTCTCCCTGATCTTTTACGTTATTTACACCCTCTGGTACGGCTTTGCCATCATGTACCTGTTTGAAGGCTGGGGGATGCAACTGGAACACTGATTGTCCGTGCCTGACGCAACGGCAACCCTTATCCGTTTTCACCGGGCCGGCGGACCACCGGCGGATCTTCCCGGATACGGGGAAACAAACACGGTAGGAACAAAGGGCCCCCCGTGCGCTTGTAAGGTACGTCGGGCCCTTTTCTTTACGCCATGGGTCTGCTGACCGACTTATATCGTAAACTGACCCTCAGACCCCGGGCCGTCGATCCCGGGGAGGTGGCGCAGCTGCGTCTCGATTTTAAGGAGCGGTATCGCAATTTCAAACAGCTGCTGTCGGCCAACAAACAGGCCCTGGAGATCATAGCCGGCATGGAACAGGCCCTTTCGGGCATAGAGCCCTTCGGCATGGCCTTCATCCGGTCCAGCTGCACTTCGGTGGCGGTTAACGTTTACCGCATGATCCGCAAAATCGACCGGCTGGCGCCGGATAAATATGCCCTTCTGTTTGACCGGTACGAGGAAATCGGTCAACGAATCGAATCCCTTTTATCGGGGAAAAGGGGGCTGGCCGACAATCGCCTGCTGGTATTCATGGAAGACGTCGACAAGGACCTGGTCGATGTGGTTGGCAGCAAGATGGCCAACCTGGGGGAGATCGAACGAAAACTGGGACTGCGGGTACCCGATGGCTTTGCCCTCACAGCGGCCGCCTATCAGCGATTCATGGAGGCCAACGACCTGCAGGTCGAGATCGACCGCCGGCTCCAGGCCGCCGATATGGGCAATTTCGAGGCCCTGGTCAATGTAAGCGCCGATATTCAGCAGCTGGTTGTCCGCTCCCCTGTTCCCGCCGAGCTGCAGGACGCAGTTACCGCAGCCTGGGACATCTTGCAGCGCAGAGCCGGCCGGCGGATCACCGTGGCGCTGCGCAGCAGCGCCGTGGGGGAGGATCTGACGGAAAGCTCTTTTGCAGGGCAGTATCGCTCGGAGCTCAACGTCAGCGCCGAAAGGTTTTTCGATGGCTACAAACATGTGCTGGCCGGCAATTACAACCTGCCTGCCCTCACCTACCGCCTCAATCGCGGTTTGCGGGACGAAGACAGCCCCATGTGCGTTGCGTGTCTGGTGATGGTAGATGCGGTGGCCGGCGGCGTCACCTACTCGCGTCACCCGTTTACCCTGCATGACGACACGGTGTTTATCTGTGCAGCCTGGGGATTGCCGAAATCGGTGGTCGAAGGCACCGGTGCCTGCGACGAATTTGCGATTTCTCGCACCGACGGCCTGCAGGTCGTGCGCCGGGAAATTCATCACAAACACAACAAATTCGTTTGCTACCCCGAAGAAGGGGTCTGCCGCAAGATCCTGACCGGGGATGAACAGGACGTGCCGTCCATCTCCCGCCAAACCGCCAGACAGCTGGCCGAGATTGCGATCCAGCTGGAAACCCATTACGGGAATCCCCAGGATGTGGAATGGTGCTTGGATGCGGACGGCAGGGTCTACGTGCTGCAATGCCGCCCCCTGAAAACCGCCAGCACGCGCAAAATCGCTTCTACCCAACCCCCTGATGCCGTCGCCGGTCAGCCGGCTCTCACCAGCGGCGGTGTGACCGCCAGCCCCGGTGTCGGTTATGGGCAGGTGTTCGTGGCCGAAAAAGGTGCCGATATGCTTGCCTTCCCCAAAGGTGCCGTGCTGGTGGTCCGCCAGGCCCTGCCCCGCTGGGCGTCGCTACTGAGCCACGCTGCTGCCGTGGTTACCGAGCAGGGCGGCTTTGTCGGGCACCTGGCCAACGTCGCCAGGGAGTTCGAGGTGCCGGCGCTGTTCGGACTCGACCGGGCCACCACCCTGCTGCGTCCGGGGACTGCAGTCACGGTCGATGCCTCCGACCGCAGCGTGTATCAAGGTAAAATCGATGCACTGCTGGGCAAGGACGAGGGCCGCAAAAACCTGATGAAAGGCAGCCCGGTGCACAACCTTCTTTCGGCCGTCAGCGACTACGTTGTGCCCCTCAATTTACTGGATCCGGATGCTGCGGATTTCCATCCGAAAAACTGCCGGACCTTTCACGACATCACCCGGTTCATCCACGAAAAATCGGTTCAGGAGATGTTCCGGTTCGGCAAAGATCACCACTTCAGCGAGCGTTCCAGCAAGCAACTTTATTACAAGGTGCCCATGCACTGGTGGATCCTGAACTTAGATGACGGATTTAACAGCGAAATCGATGGCAAATACGTCCACCTGGAGAACATCGTCTCGATACCGATGCGCGCCCTTTGGCGCGGCTTCACCGCTTTTCCCTGGGAAGGGCCGCCTGCCCCGGACGGCAAGGGGATGCTGTCGGTGATGTTTCGGGCCACCATCGATCCTTCCCTGGCTGTCGGGGCGCGATCCAAGTACGCCGAAAAAAACTACTTCATGATCTCCCGGCATTTCTGCAGCCTCTCCTCGCGGATGGGATTTCACTTAGCCTTCCTAGAGGCCCTGGTCAGCGAAAGGCCGGCCGAAAACTACATCAGCTTTCAGTTCAAGGGGGGTGCCGCGGATATTCACCGGCGCCAGCTGCGGGTGGATTTCATCGCCGGGATCCTCGAAGACCTCGGGTTTCGGGTCTCCATCAAGCAGGACCATCTCAACGCACGCATCGAAAACCAGGAGCTGGCGTTCATGCTCAAGCGGCTGGAAGTTCTCGGCCATCTGATTCTGCACACCCGGCAGATCGATGTGATCATGGCCAACTCCGACCAGGTGGAGCATTACCGGGTGACTCTCAAAGGTCACATCGCCTCGATCCTGTCCACCTTCGCGCAGCAGGACGATCTCACGCTGGACATTCTCCAGACAAAAGGTCCGGAAGACGCTTCGACCACGTTGCCAACGACACCGTAGCGCTTGAAGAAAAGAGCGTACAAACGGTTTCGACTATGACTCATCAGCCTGACGCTGCCGGTGCTGGCCGCAACGCTGTATTTACGGTGTGCACAGTTCCACAGCCGGCAGCTGCAGGAGCAGATCGTGTGCTCCTCCGATGCCGGGCTCCGGGAGGTTGATCGCGTCTTTGCAGCAATCGTGCGCACCGGTGGCCACTATCGCCGTCGCTTTTCCGTTCGAAATCCCCACCCGACAAAGGGTTCTGCCCGAAATCCGGGCCACTTTGAGCCGGCGGGCAGCCAGCGTTGGCCAGTAAAGGGGTGGAAGCTGTGAAAAAAGGACGGCACCGGCAGGCGGTTTGCCTGACGAATGTAAACCGGATGCTGCCGGTGGGGATGCGATCGATAGGTGATGGGCGCCGGTCAGCTGTCGACAACGTTCAGGATTGATCGCGCCAGATCTCCAAGATCGTTATATCATCGCTGGCTGCGGCTTGACCGCGCCAGTTTTGAATTTCATCCAGCAGGATCCGGCTCCGGGGTACTGCGCTGCTCTCCTTCAGGCAAGCAAACAGGCGCTCATTTCCAAACAGATCGTTTTGTTCATTTTCTGCCTCGATTACTCCATCTGAGATCATCAGAATGGAATCACCGGGAGAAAGCGCGATCTCCTTTTTTTCGTATCGGGGCGCGTCACTGACCCCCAGAGATATGCCTTTGAGCTCCGGCAAGGATTTACCGCTTTGGGTGATCCAGATCGGCGGCAGATGCCCTGCGCGGACCAGCTGCAGTTTCCCGTTGGCGGGCCAGTATCGGCACAGCAAGATGGTGGCGAAAAACCCCTCTTCGGCGGTCAGGCTGTGCAAATCCTGGTTTACCGCCCCCAGCAGTTGTTCCACTTCACTTTGCACCAGGGCTTCGCTGCGGATACGTGTCGACAGGGCCGCCATGATCAGCGCCGCCGGCACGCCCTTGCCGGAGACATCTGCCACGTAGGCCAGCACACTTTCATCCGGCAGGGGAATCACGTCATACAGGTCGCCGCCCACGTACCCGGCCGGAACCGATACCGCCCATATGTGGCTGCCTCCGGCCAGCTCCGGGATTTCGGGCCAGAACAGGGATTGGATCTTGGCGGCGGTTTTCAGCTGCCTTCGCAGTTGGTCGGATTGCTCCACCACGGTGTCATGCAGGGCTTTGATCCGAAGCATCGATTTGACCCGAGCCACCAGGGCGGCATGGTCTACCGGTTTGGTCAGGTACTCGTCGCCGCCGGCTTCCAGACCGGCGATCACATCTTTGGAATCGGCCTTGGCCGTGACCATGATAATCGGCATAAACGGCAGTGAGTCGTCCGCCCGAATGCGCCTGCACACCTCGATACCATCCATTTTCGGCATCATAATGTCGAGCAGGATCAGGTCGGGGTGCCGTTTGGTGGCCAGCTGCAGGCCGGCCTGACCGTCCGTGGCCGTGAGAATATCGTATTTGTTGGCGGAAAGGCGGGCGCTGAGAATCTCCAAACTGGCGGGGTTGTCTTCTACGATTAGAATCAGCGGCGGTGTTCTCATCTGATTTCCTCGGCCGGCCCTTCAGGGCAGATACTCGCGAATTTTGGCCAGCAGCTCGCGCGGGCTGTACGGCTTGGTAACGTAGGCATCGCAGCCGGCACCAAAGGCCTTCAGATCGTCCCCGCTGAGGGCATAGGAAGTCACCACGATAATCGGAATATGCTGCAGATCCGCGTTGGCCTTGATTCGCCGGGTGGCTTCGTATCCGTCGACTCCGGGAATCTGGATGTCCATCAGGATCAGGTCGGGTCGATGGACTTCGGCTTTGGTTATGCCTTCCAACCCGTCCACGGCTTCAAGAACTTGGTAGCCTTTGGCGGTCAGCAGGTCCCGCAGGATGCGCCGGTTGTCCTCCTGGTCTTCCACCACCAATATCTTCTTGCTCATGATGGTTCCTTTTGCCGCATCGCCCGTAACGGCAGCTCGAAAAAAAAGTCCGATCCCTTTCCGAGGGAAGATTCCACCCATATACGGCCGCCGTGCATTTCGACGATTCGCTTGGATATGGCCAGCCCGAGACCGGTGCCCCCTTTTTCCCGGGTGCTTGATGCGTCCGCCTGGTGAAACTCTTCGAATATGCTTTCGACCTCGGCTGCTGCAATCCCCGGCCCGGTATCGGATACCAGAACGCGGTAGCCGTCGGTGGAAGGAGTTACTGCTACCGTTATGGATCCCTGTTCGGTGAATTTAATCGCGTTTCCGATCAGGTTTACCAACACCTGGGAAATCCGCTGCTCATCTCCCATACCGGTCTTGATATCGGAAGGGACCTGGACGGTTAACGCCAGGTTTTTTTCCGCCGCCAGAGCCTCCACCGAAGTGCAGACGCTGTGAACCAGCTCGCCGATCGAGTATGTATTGATCGAAAGGGTCAACTGGCCGGCTTCAATTTTTGAAAGATCGAGAACATCGTTGATCAGGCTGAGCAGGTGGCGCCCGTTTTTCTCCAAACGTTCGAGAACCTCGCCGATCTTCTCCGGCACCTCTCCGTAGATGTTATCCAAAATCAGTTCGGTATAGCCCAAAATGGCATTGAGCGGGGTCCGAAGCTCGTGGCTCATGTTGGCCAGAAACTGGGATTTGTGTTTGCTCGCGGTTTCCAGCTCTCGTCCCTTTTGCTCGATTTCGCGATACAGCTGCGCATTGTGAAAGGCGAGCACCGACTGGGCGGTGAAGGACTGCAGCAGCTCTACTGCCACGGTGGGAAACCAGCCAGTCGCTTTGCGGAAAATCAGCAGCACACCGATGAGCCGTTCCTTGCGAAAAAGCGGTATGGCGAGCAAGGATCGAAACTCGGCCTGCGTTGCGAAAGCAAGCGGGAAACCCGTCACTTCCGACAGGTCCTGAATCTGGTGGGGCCCTTTTTTGGAAATAGCCTGATCGATTCCGGATTTGTCGCCCTCCCGCAATCTGGATTTGGTCAAAGCCCCAATAAATTCTTTGGGCACACCGTGGTGAACCCGCGGCAGAAATACCTGCTCTTTCGCAAAGAATTCGTAAATAATACCGGCATGGGTGCGCGATAGCTGCACTGCGTTGCGAACAATGCTTCTCAACACTTCCTCCACATCCAGCGTGGAGCTGACCGTGCGGCTGACCTGGCCAAGGGCCCGCAGTTCCTCCACGGACTGAACCAGCTCGCTGGTGCGTGCCTGCACGATCCAGATGGCAGCGATGACCAGAATGACAAAGGCGGCGATACCGTAGATCTGATAGAGCACCTGCTGACGGGATTTTTCGCGGGACATGACCACCAGGATCCGGCCGAACTGGGTATCCCGAAAGGAAAGGTCGGCCGTTTTAATGAGAAAATCCGAGCCTTTAAACAGCATGGGATGCATGGACGACTCGGCTCCGTGGATCTCAAATCCCGGCCGGACCTTCAGGGCAACGACCTGGCTGCGGCGCGATACGCGGGCATACACGATGGTTTCATCGGCGAACAGGGCTTCGATGAACGCACCGATCGTATCGCCGTCCATCTCCCACAAGGGCTGCGGCAGGCTGACCGTGGCGAGCTGGATGGCAAAGTCGAGGCGGGATTGTTCCTTTTTATGCCAGATGGAAAGGTTGATGAGGCTGCCGACGGCGGCAAAAGCAATGAACATGAGGGTGACAACACCGATGAAGACCAGGTTGTATCGGCGGCTGACCCTTGAGACTTTCTTATGGGTGCTAGGGGAGAGGGAATTGCGCATCAGCACCAACCTTCAGGGCATCGGTTGTCAGTTATGTGCAGAAGGAAATGCGGCCATTATAAGGTTTCATCGAACAAATCCGGTCAATTGTCAACCCAGGGCCGTGACGGTCGGCAGCAGGCGGACCCCGCAACCGGGCGAAAGCATATTACTGTCGCTGTGACAGACAATGACGGCTGTCAAGGGCGGCCCGCAGCGGTTGCGGTTTGCGCAGTTTAATACATGCGTCTGGCTCCCATTGTTCGATTGATAGTTGCCGTCGCTTGCTGCGGAGGCAGCCTCGTGATAAGCAGAGGTGGGCGCCATGACCTGTTGGATGCGGTTTTGGCGTTTCCTGGCGGGCGGCCCGCAGCGGTTGCGGTTTTTTCCAAGAGTCGGTGTGCGAATTTATCCTTGGTAGAAATGCAGCAGGGTGGAAAATGAAAAGCAGCGATAGTCAAGAGTCCTTCGGGGAAATGATCGCCGATGCCCAGCCATTGATCGGAATCAACGACAAGCAGTGTTTCATCAGGCCCGCGCAGCAGCCGGGGCGTGCCGAACTGGACCGGCAACAGTTTGCACGGCTGTGTCCCCTGGCAGTCATTGACCAAGAAACGCTCAAAATGATTCAGGTGCTGCGACTGCACGAGGCCATCGATCATACGCAAAGCGCCACCGGCTCAGCCGTTCTGCTGAGGTCCCTGATCCAACCCTGCACCGATTTGCGCCGTATTCGATTAAAACAGGAATCCGTCAGGGAAATCGCATCCAATGATTCACTGCGCCGGACACTGCAGGATTATGTCTGCGAATACAGCAGGGGGGAGAGCGCGCTCTACAAATTTTTCAACAAAGGCCTTCTGGCCCTGTTCCCCTATGCCGATGTAAAAAAGGCCAAAAAATCGGCCGTCAATATCACCAACATGCTGAAAGCCGCACCCCGGCCACAGTCGCGCTATCTGCGCACGTTGGTTTCCCATCTTCATTCTTACGAGCGGTCATCGATCAACCAGATGATGACCGGTTCGATCTACCAGACGTTCACGGGGCTGAAATCAGATAAAGAGGTCCGATTTTTTACGCCAAAGCTGAAATTCGTTCCGCATCGTTTCACCAAGTGGATTTTTGCCGGTCCTGCAGTGGCCGCAGCCCCGCTGGTGTTTCAAAAAACCGGATTCGCGATGTCCATCTCGCCTCTGCTGATGCACGTCGGCATCGCCGGTACCGGGCTCTATGCGTTTTACAGCCTGTTTGTCAAGCCGGTAAGAGACACCGGGAAATTCATTGAGCCGTTTCGCAAAGCGTCGATCTGCGATCCTGCCTTCAGCCGGGCAGTGGATACGGTTGGCATGATCGATGAACTCCTGTCGTTTTGCCGCTATGCCGCCGAGATTCCGCACGCCACCACCCTGCCGGAGATTGCGGACGAAAACCGACATTTTTTCGAAGCGACCGGCCTGAAAAACCCTGTCCTGGCGAAAACCAAATCCGAGGTGGTGTCGAACAACGTGCACATGAACGGGGCCAAACTGACTTTTATCAGCGGACCGAACAGCGGGGGCAAGACAACCATCTGCAAGAGCATTGTCCACAATCAGTTGCTGGCACAGATGGGATCCTATGTGCTGGCTGAAAAGGCCGCCATGAACGTTGCGGATCGAATCAGTTACCAGGCGCCCAAATTCGATGGACTGCAGGACGAGGAAGGCCGGTTCGGCACCGAAATGAGCCGGACCCGGGACATCTTCTATTCAACCGGTCCTAAGAGCCTTGTGATTCTCGATGAGCTGGCGGAAGGGACCACCTACGAAGAAAAACTCCACGAGTCCTATGGGATTCTCAGCGATTTTCACACCATCGGCAACAACACGGTGCTCGTCACCCACAATCATTTGCTGGTGGACCGGTTCATGGAAGAGAAGAAAGGGCAGTGTCTCATGGTCGAATTTGACGCAGACAATCCCACTTACCGGGTGATACCGGGCATCTCGAGGGTGTCCCATGCAGACAGAATCGCGAAGAAAATCCGTTTTTCCGAAGAAGACAGACGCCAGTACATGAAAGCAAAGGGATATATATGACGGCCTGTTTCTCTGAAAAAAGACCCTCTTCCTGAAGATACCATGAAAAAAAGAGAACTTCGAAAAACCGTCGGCCGGTTTCCGGGCGATATACCGGTACGGAGTATTCTACCGGTGTCGCTGAGCTTCATCCTGTTCGGCATGACGATGTTTCGTTGCTGCTTTGCCTGATCCGGAAAAAAACGAATGGACGGGAAGCGGGAGATGATTCGAGAGCTTACCGAGTCCTCCCGTGGCCTCTTTGACACATATGCCCGAAAGGAATAACAAGGCCTGCTCACCCGCGAGCAGGCCCAGGCCGCGGTCATCGAAAATCTTCGGCGTATGCGCTGCCGGCCGGAGCGCAAGTACGATTTCTGGATCAACGAGGTGTGACCGGCCCGGCCCCCCGGTTTTTGTACCTCTGTTTAAGGTAGAAACCGGGTAAAGTAAACAGACAGGTTCACTGCGGGCGGTTGAATCGAAGATCGGATTTTTTGTCGCAGACACCATTTAAGCTGCGCCATCGGCGCGCAAATGCTGTCAATGCTTACATGCACTTGCAGGTGCTTATCATGTCGTAAAGCGCATTAAAGACGTCCGTGGACCTCAGAATACCGACGATTACCTTGCCGCGGGTAACCAGCAGGCTGTGATGGCGTCCCATGACGATTCGGTGCGCGGCAATATTCAAGGTGTCGGTCTCGGAGACGAATTCCCCGTCGGTTGGTTTCTGCATGTGATCTTTCACCTTCGTGTTGCATACCGCCTGGCACATCGCCTCCAGGGGCTGTTCCCAGAGTTGGAATTGTTCACGCAGGGTCGCCAGCACTTTCTTGCTCAGCGCGGATCGCCCAATCCAGCGCGACTCTCCTATTTCGTTGTACCTGGGTTCCAGGGCATGCATCATGTCCACCTGGCTCAAACGGCCCACGACATGCTGGTTGCTGTCGACAACCACGAGGGACTGGTGACGATAAGGGGCCGTACCGTACCGCTTTTTCTCATTTTCAAAGGCTTTAATGGCCTCTGCCATCGGAGCGTCTTCGTGAACGGTAGCGTAATCGGAGATGGGTACCATCAGATCTTTCACCTGCTTTGTTTTCATAGCTTGCTCCAGTCTATAAGTAGCCGGGACACTACTTCGTGCCCCGTCGAGTTTGGGAATGCATCAATTGCTTGCCTTAGATAATCAGCCGGACGCCGCCTAAATCTTTAAGGCCGTATATGAAATGATTGCCTGGTGAGCCGATGAACATCAGGTTGGTGGGGATTTGCCATTTTTTCGACAATTCGTTGATTAGATCCGGTCCGAACACGCCGATCATCGCCACAAATTCGATATCGATATGTGGATAGGCCTCATTCAAGAAATCAAGGTCACGTTTGAGGTTCGGCGGCACTTCGGATTCATTCCGCACGACGTTGACTACCTTGATCCGATTGGTGTGCTCGTTTTGCTGAACGTAGAGCATGGCCCTGTTGAGATTGGCGATGTTGTCTCCTCGGGTGAAAAAGACGATCTGTTGCGCGTTGATTTCATCGATTTTGCTGCGGATCATCTGTGTGAATCCTGTCATGCGCTTTATGAAGAAATGAAACACCGAGCGGACCACAAACAAACATGCCTGTAAAATGGTGATGCGCCCCAGCATAATCGACACGACCATAATCGTCGGGATGAAATATTCCAGAAATACTCCCAGGTAGTGGGGGTTCATAATGGCGTTTCCCACCAGTCCGACAATTACCGCAGCGACGGCTATCAGAACCGACACCAAAGAAGCAGTATGCGGGCGGGGAAGCCCTGCGCGTTTTGTTTTCAGCAAAATGTTGCCTAATCCGAAAAGCGCCATGACGGCTAAAAAAGATAAGGTGTAAACGCCGGCTAACGCCTTCAACTCCCCTCTGGTGATCAGCAGTACGGAGACCGACAGCACGAAAAAGGCAATGATGATCCGGTGGGTGGTGCCTCTCCGGTTTGTTTTGAGGAAGAACTGGGGCAGGCAGCGGTCCAGTGTCATGCGATGAACCAGCCCGTTGACGCCGACAAAGCTTGTCAATACCGCGCCGCTGAGCACCAGTGCCGCGTCAACAGATATCAAGGTTGACAGCCATGTGCCGCCGGACAGATCGCCCATGTGGGCCAGCAGCGCTTCCTGGTGGCTTCCGACCCGATCGATGGGAATCAGTGCCAGGGCCAGCAGCGCCATTCCGGGATTAAACACGGTGACGGCGATCCACATGTTTCGCAGGGTGAGCGGAAAAACTCCTTCTGCCTGCTCTTCCACGAAATTGGCCGAACTCTCGAAACCGGAGATCCCCAATAGACTTGCAGCAAAGCCGAAAAACAGCGCTGTGCCGATTCCGCCTTCTGTGGGTGCCGAAAAGTTCAGTTGCAGGATTTCCAGCCCGTGTTGAAAAATATAGGCCGTCCCGAATACCAGCAGCAGCGTCAGTGTGCCCAGATGAAAGATAAATATGACGATGGCGACAACTGCGGATTCGGTAATACCGATGATTGTAAGCAGCATAAAAACAGCCAGCAATCCGATGGTGGCGTTGATCACCGGAAGCCCGGCCCAAACCACATGGGCGTAATGCATGGCCTCGCTGGCCGATATCACCGCTGTGGCCATGTAAGAAAGGATCGTAAGGCAGGCAGCGATGGAGGCGCGGTACTTGCTGGTGGTGTTTAGCAAGGCGTTGTATGCCCCGCCGTTTAGCGGCAGGGCACCGACCACCTCGGCGTAAATCGATCGGTACAGGAAGAGAACCCCGGCCACTAAAATGAGGACCAGCGGCGCCCATTTTCCTGCGTATAGAATGGCCAACGCTGATACGTACAGACACGATGAGGTGATGTCGTTTCCGCAGATGGCGGTCGCCGGCAGCTGGCCCATTCCCCCTTTTTTGTGCTCTGTGACGGAAGTATGGGGTGTTTCCGTTGAACTGTCGTTCAGACCTGCCGCCGTCGATCCCTCCGCGGGTGTCGGCATCTTTGTATCTTCAAGGCCCAAATTCTTCGTATTTTCTTTTTCAGACATGGCACAAACCATCCAGAACGGGCACCATCATTATATGCATATTCGCAGTATTGGTTCAACCGGAAGAGCCGGCGTGCCCTGAATATCGGCAATATCGGCGGTACTCGAAAAAGCGGCGACCGCCGACACCGCCGATGGCCGGCAGAAGGAAAAAGACCAAGCCTGTGCCGATGTAGCACTGTGACGTTTTCGCTGCGTATCCCGGTTTTCGTTCAGAAGCATAAGACAAAAAAAAATCCGCCAATGAGCGGTCTGCGCAGACCGGACCGAAACGGTAAGCGGGCGCAAATCCGCAAATGACAGAGCGATCCGTTGTTAATTACACGGCAGAAGGGTAAAAAACGGACGGTTGACTACAAAAGAGGTGGGCTGTGCTCGTGGCAAAGCATATGCCTTTTGCGGAGCATATCGTGGAACTGATCGACGTTGATGGCAAACTGTTTATTCATGCCGTGATCTTAAATCATGTCCTTTTAAACTGCAAGGGCTTTGGAGAAATATATTGATTTTCGGGACAAGCTGCGTTGTATTCAGCATCGCTGTGCAATGCAAAATTACCGACCCTTACAGCAGGCCCCCAACCAAGGGACATCCCGGCAGATTAAAAAGAGGCCTCCTGCCCCTCAGCGGTTTTGCAGGGGTGCCGGTCCGGGTAGATGCTGAGAAAAGGCGCTCGGCGCAGGCGCCATGAAGCTTTACTGCCAAGGATTTGTCGGTAACTGCACGCAATCCGCACCCGCCAGGCGGTGGCCTCAAGGAGATCGCAGGCCGGCTGCGCGCATTTCTGGCTGCAAGTTGCTGCAAAATCGGCTTGACGTAATGCGGGTTTGATTGGGTGGCATCGGAAAAAAGCGGTAATTTGTGAAACCATGAGCGACAACTCCCATTACCGGTTACAATTCATTGTCTTCGCGCTGGTAGCCGCCTCGTTTACAAACGTCTATGTCACCCAGCCCATATTGCCGATTCTGCAAAGCGAGTTTTCGGCCGATATGGTGCTGGTCTCATTTACCGTGTCGGCGGTGATTTTCGGTATAGCCCTATCCAATCTTCCTTTCGGTTTTCTGGCCGACAGACTGCCGATCCACCCCATTATTTTGCTCGGAGGCGTTTCGGTGGCGATCGGTGGCCTTGTCTGTGCGGTAACAAAAGACCTGTGGGTCCTTATCGCAGCGCGTTTTTTCCAAGGAATTTTCATCCCCTCCCTGACCACCTGCCTTGCAGCTTATCTGGCGAAAACCCTTCCGGCAGCACGGCTAAATATCGTGATGGGTTCTTATGTGTCTGCAACAGTGCTCGGGGGATTGAGCGGGCGCTTGATCGGCGGCTGGATACATGCGCCATTGCACTGGCGATTTGCTTTTGTGTCGGTGTCCGCACTCACCCTGATTGCCACATTCACCGCTGTCCGCTGGCTGCCGCGTCCACTGAGCGAAACCGCACAGCAGCATGTATACAGCGGGGTGTGGGCATTAATGAGGCGCTGGGAACTGTTACGCATGTATCTTTGCGCTATGGGCAGTTTCGCCGCTTTTTCTTCGGTTTTCAATTATCTGCCGTATCGCTTGACCGCACAACCCTTTGGTCTTTCCACTGAAATGACCACCGTGCTGTACCTGGTTTATGTGATCGGCATCTTCATGGGGCCTGCGGCCGGTCGAATCAGCAACCGCTTTGGCAGTGGCAATACTTTGCTTGCCGGAAGCACCTTGTTCGCAATGGCGTTGGCTTTTCTTCTGTTGCCTTCCATCGCCGCGGTCGTATTGGGGCTCCTGGGCTCTTGCGCCGGATTTTTTACCATCCATGCTGCCGCGGTTGGCTCTCTCAACCGCAAACTTTCCAGCGGGCAGGGGCGCGCAAATGCGCTGTACGTGCTTTTTTACTACATGGGAGGCTGGCTTGGGATTACCGGTTCAGGGATAGCCTACAAGCAAGGCGGATGGAGCGCACTGATAATGACAACGTTGTTGCTGTTAATCGTTCCAGCAGCTACCGGCATTGGGGAACGCCAGAGCACCCGCCGCAGGGCGCCTGTATGATTGCGGCAAATCCTCTTTTGGATTTTAGTATCGACAGGCTGACAAACCGCTAACGGGCAAACTGGATCGGTTAATGAGGGGCAGGCATGTCTGAGATCATCATCGGCATCCACGGCATGGGCAACAAACCGCCACCGAAAACCCTGTCGCGATGGTGGCAAGCCGCCATTCGGGAGGGATTGAAAAGGATTAAAAAAGCGGACCTGGCATTTGCTTTCGAGCTGGTTTACTGGGCGCATTATCTTCACCCAGTCCCACTGAAACCGAGAATGAAAGACAAAGACCACCCGCTTTTCATAGAAGATCCGTATCTGCGAGCCCTGCCGGATGCAGTTGCGGAAAAACCGGGCAGACTGCGGCAAAAATTCGCTGACTACGTGAGCGCGCAGCTGGACAATATTTTTTTAAACGAAGATCTTTCGATCAATTATGAATCCATCGTCGATTTTATCATCCACCATTTTTTTCGAGATCTGGAAAAATACTATCATGATTTCTGCGTCCTGCCGTCCAAGAAGAGCTGTCTGGCAAAAGAGTTGATCTGTTCGGAGCTGAAGAAAGTTCTCAGGAAGCACCGCCGAAAAAAAATTTTGCTGATCTCCCATTCGATGGGCTCGATCATCGCCTATGACGCGCTGACCCAAGGCGCTGCGGACGTGCCCATCGACACGTTTGTGACCATCGGCTCCCCGCTGGGCCTTCCCATCATAAAAAGTCGGCTGTTTGCCGAGCGCAAACAAAAGTCCTTTTCAAAAGGGCCCTTGAAAACCCCTGAAAACATCAGCGCGCACTGGTACAACCTGGCGGATATGAGGGATAAAATCGCGATCAACTACATGCTTCAGGATGATTTTGCCGAAAATGCCGCACATATCCGCCCGGTCGATAAACTCGTGGCCAATGACTATGTGTTTGACGATCAGGAAAACCCCCACAAGTCATATGGCTATCTGCGAACGCTGGAAATGGCGGAGATAATCACCGACTTTCTAAACGACAGCGCTTAACCGCCGGCATCTTTCAACGCTAGATGTGACCACCCCATACAATCGTGGACTTCAACCAGGATTTCACTGGGATGGATGGGGCGGATGCGGCAGATGCAAAAACAATGGAAAACGACGGTGACGGCGGCGGGAGCCGGGCCTGCAGTATTCATCACAGCCGCAAGGCCCAGCGGGGGGGGTGCCGAATGCTGGCTGATAACGGGCTGTTTACGCCGCTGGATTTGATGCCTATTTTTATGTATAAACCTCCTATTGTCATGTCCCGAAAAGAGATTTCAGTGCTGAACTAGCTGCCAATTCCAGCGACTACCCGAACCGCCTTTCTGCCTGACGGATGTTTCCCCTTACAACACTGCAGGGACCACATGTAGCAATGCGTTTATAGTTGCCAAAAATGGACAGCCATCGTCAGCAATCGCTTTTCAAGGCTATGTCATGTCCTGACTTCTATCCGCATCCGGTCCGGTATGTCAGGCAAAAGGACACCCATATTTCCAAGGTCTTTTTGACGGGAGAATATGTATATAAGATCAAAAAATCCGTTGACCTGGGATTCCTCGATTTTTCCAGCCTTGCAAAGCGACGCCGTTGCTGCGAGCTGGAGGTGACGCTCAATCGCCGCTTGACCGATCAGGTGTATCTGGGTGTGGTGCCCATTGCCTATGCGGATAACCGTTTCAGCCTATCCGGATCCGGCCGGGCGGTAGAGTTTGCCGTTCGCATGCGGCAGCTGCCTGACGCTTGTTCCCTGGCCGCGCTGCTGGAACAGGATCACATCACCACCGAACAGATCGAAACACTCGCTTCCATCCTGACGGATTTTTACATGCAGCAGGGAAGCAGCGGCCAGGAACTGGCCGCTGCTTCCTGGACAAATATCAGGGCTGCTTGCGAGGAGAATTTCAGACAAACAAAGTGGGCCGTGGGCAACCCGCTCAACCCAGAACGTTATCGGGCGGTACGGTCCGCGACGGATTCATTTTTGACCGTACGCAAAACCTTGTTTCACCACCGAAGTGAAAGCGGGAAGATTTACCATGGCCATGGAGATCTGCGATCCGGTCACATCTACTATACCGGCGGGAACAGAATTCAGATCATCGACTGTATCGAATTCAACTCGCAATTTCGCTATATTGACATTGCTTCGGATCTGGCATTTTTGACCATGGATCTGGATTTCAGGAGCGCCCCCGGGCTCGGTTCGACCCTGCTGGAAGTGTACGTTCGAAAAACACGCGATTGGCAGGTCTACGCGTTGATGCCATTTTACAAGTGCTACCGGGCGATGGTTCGATGCAAGGTAAACTGCATCTGTCTTAAAAAAACCGATGGCGGCGGGAACGATCCGATCGACCTGCACCGTAGAGCCAATCGATATTTGGCCTACGCGCACCGGTATGCTGAACACTTTGCCAGGCCAACGATTTGGGTGATCTGCGGGCTTCCGGGAGCGGGGAAAAGCGCGATTGCCCGCATCCTTTCGGAAAAGTTGATGCTACCCACACTGCGCTCGGATGTCATCCGCAAAGAGCTTTTCGGACAAACCCGGAATCAACGCCCGGCCACCTGCCGTGAGCAAGATATCTACAGCTCGGCTGCTCATCGTCACACATACGCTGAGCTGCTGCGGCTGGCCCGAAAGGCCCTGAATCGGAAAGAATCGATCATCCTAGATGCCACCTTCAGCCACCCGGAATATCGTCGCCAGGTCCTGCAAATGGCCAATGACCTTCGATCTCGTGCGGTATTTGCCGAGTGCAGGGCCCCGGACAGCCTGCTGAAGGCGCGCCTCACGCAGCGCGCGGGCACACCATCGGTTTCGGACGCACGTCGGCATCACTTTGAAATGCTCAAACAAAGATATGTTCCCATGGACGAGATAGACCACGCGTTGCGGTTGCCGGTAGACACCACACGGCCGATCGATGACTGCGTCCATTCGATTCTGCTGTGGGACTACATGGACTCTTTGATGCCGGTCGAAAAGGGAAAAAACCGCTAGCCATGGTTTTTGGGGCAGGAGGCAGCCATGTTCAAAACAATTCTGGCGGCAACGGATCAAGTCACCGAACGCGATTCTCTGGTGGAAACAGCAGCGCATCTGGTCGCAGCAAGCCACGGCCGACTTTTCATCCTCCATGTCCTTGAATCCGCTTCCACCAGAAACCGCCGCCGGGTAAAACACTATGCAACCGGCGAGGACCTGCAAAGCGACAAGGATTACGAGGGCAAAATCTATCAGCAATTGCTGGTTGCCCACCAGGCAGCCATCAATACGGCTTCGGTGTCTCACGTTCGCGTGGTGACCGGCTACCCCTGGGAGGAAATCCTGCGCTGGGCGCGTCATGACCATGCCGATCTCATCGTAATGGGACCTCACAGCGGCCGTGCATCCCAAAAAGGGGTGGTCCGGGTGGTGGGCCAGGTCGGCAGCACGGTGGAAGGGGTTATCCGGCGGGAAAAGTGCCCGGTGATGATCGTCAATCCACACCTGCCCGGCCCGAGCGCCTCTTTTAAGCGCATCCTGGTGGGCATCGATTTTTCGGCAGCCTGTGAATGCGCCCTTTGCTTTGCAGGCCGGTTGGCCAAGTTTTACGGCGCCAACGTATTTGCGTTTCACATGATTCCGATTCCGCCCTACCCGAAATACACCAGCGGTGACTACAAAGCGGATCAAAGCGCCTCAAGCGAACGTTTGATGTATTTTTGTCGTGAATACCTGGAGGGATCGGACTGGACATACCATATAAAGGGAGGTGTCCAGCCGCACAGGGAATTGCTGGACTATGCCCAAAAGGTCGGCGCGGACCTGATTGTGCTGGGTTCTCATACGCGGCATTCGGAGGGCAAATGGTATCCCGGCAGCGCTGTGGAACGTGTAAGCTACCATTCTAACTGCCCGGTTATGGTCATCAACGATCCTGAGGCGCTTCAGCCCTGGCAAGACTTGCAGGCATCGCTTGCCAAAGAAAAGCATCCGAAAGATCGACTCATACATTCGTTTACCGGTCGGACAAAGCGCGGGAGCGCTGAGTAGGCCGATAGATTATTTCAGAGATCCGTTCGTTTGGCGTTGCGGCAGGGAAATCATAATGGTTACGAGGTGATCATATCGTACTGGATTGCATGGGAAATATCTGGGCGAACCCCTGCCATGCAAACTTACAGCTTCCCCTTCACCTGCTATGGCCTGGGAACAGCCGGTATTTGACAAAAACTGCGTTGTTTCTGGCGTATCTCAGGGACTGCACTCCTAAGACAATCTCAATGTATCGATTATCTGTGGGATGGTTGATCTGCTGACAGAGAGATTCACCATCGGGTGCAGATGACCTTCATATTTTGCTTGAGTAATGGATCGTTTTGTCATTTATTGGCCACTGAGGGGTCAGAATCTCGATAGGCGAAAAAGCAGAGGTCAGGCAAATTATGCGTAATTTCATTATGGCGGCTTTGCTGATTTTGTTCTCGGTTAACGGCGCTGCTTTGGCAGCGGAAAACGATATTTTTGAAATTAAAACCGAAGGCAGCTATGTAATGGAGGCTGGCGCCTCAGTTGATTTGGCAAAACAAGTGGCACTATTCACGGCAAAAAGAAAGGCTGTGGATTTGGCTGGAAGATATCTTTCAAGCCAAAGCCTTATCAAGGCCTATGAACGCGATCGGGATGAAATATACAGTCTCGCAACCAGGGAGATCGAGGCAGAGATATTAGAGGAAAAGCGGGAAACGGTTGGAACGACCGCTATATATCGACTTTCGATTAGAACCAGGATACAGGCTTCTGATTTTGTCAAAGCAGAGATGGAGGACATCAAACAGAGAAAAAAAGAAAAAAAAGAATCTTTCTACGAAGAGATGGAACAGCATATTTCCAAAGAAATTGATCCGGGCAGAGAGATCGCCAAAGCATACCGGCTGCTGCGAGAAAAGAAATGGCGTGTTGCAATGATTTATCTGAACCATTTGGGGGAAAAATACCCGAATTGGGACAGAATCTATATGGCCAAAGCCGTGACTCATTATATTTTGCATGAGCCGGTGTCCATGAAAGAAGCTCTGGGGGAGGCCTGTCGATTGGGCGATCGTACGGCTTGCGATGATTTACAAAATATAGAGAAAGTGCACGCATACGATTTTGGCCTTTCAATAATTGATTGAGTGTTTAGCATTGGTAATATGCCGGGGGAGGCGGCGGGGGTCGGAACCGTGCACCGGTAAACATTTTGTTATAATTTCAAACAGATAATTGTTAGCCGGGATACACGTGGAATCCGTAATGAGCTATTTGGCATCGAATTGGGGCAGGGGCAGCGGAACAAAATCAAAGCCTGCTGGTGGAACAGAGCCAAGTCTATTAAATTTCTGTTATGATATCAGCAGCATATAGATGTTGTGCCGAGAATACAAAGCCAAGAACCCACAGCAACAAAAGAGCGAAAAGTCCATGTCCTGTCAGAGCGCGGGACACGGTTCAATCAAGTGGTTGTCCATCAGATCCGGATACGGGTGTGAATCCGGTTGGTAAACACGAAACATCTTTGGAGGTACCTATGAAAACCAAACCATCTGTAAAAAATAGAATAAATTTGGGCAGGGATCTTAAAGAGATGGCTTCGAAGGCGGGAACAAATTTTAAGCTGCATGGCAGACGATATATTGTGCTGGCAACTGCAACTTGTATGATTCTCGCATATACGGGTGCCCTTTTCGGATGCAGCACTTCAGGATCATCACCAAAATATTCCGCCGAACAGTGGGAAAGGATGAAATTCAAAAGTCGCAGCACTGGCTCGAAATGACAACCGAAAAATCATCCCCTGCGGCACACTGATTTATCCCTCCCTTGGTTGGAGCTGCATAAACCATTTATTACCAACCCCTCTGTTTTTTATCCCCGGTGGCGTGCAGGTGTTCGGAAATGGGAGCGAGCGGAGGAAGCCCGCGGGGCGACTGCAGTTTGCTGGTATTTTAGGGGGCAGGTCGATTTTGATACGGATGTAAATTTTACCCCTATGGACATTACCTGTCTTTTAGTGGTGGGGGCGGCGGGCGTCGAACCTGCGGAAATTTGTGCATTCACAAGGGTTTGCAGCGGTTTTCCGAATGTTTGCGGAATGTCCATTTTTTCAGTGCGCCCCACACCACCAGCCAAAAATCTGATAATGGTATGATATCGGCACTCGCTCTTCGTTATGGCCAACGATCATACCATTATTGAACAGATTACAGTTGATACGAATTCACCAATGAAATGATCCTATGGGAACGATGGAAACGGGAGTTGACCTAAAAGAAAATTAATGTTAGTTGGAAATAATTATTATTTAGGATAAAGAGGCTTCAGTTGGCTGACCATAAAAAAAGATTTGAAACGATCATCCAAAAATTAAGGGATAATGGCCACAAGATAACGCCTCAGCGGCTGGCTATCGTTACAATTCTTGCCAAAAGCAAAGGCCACCCCAGTGTTGAAAATATCCATGTCCAGATAAAAAAAGACTTTCCGACAATGAGTCTTGCCACTGTATACAGAAATATTATATTAATTAAATCATTTGGTGAAGTTCTTGAGCTAGGGTTCCCGGATGGAAGCAACCGATATGATGGAAACAAGCCCACCCCCCATCCACACGTGATCTGTATCAAGTGCAAAAAAATTGTAGACCCAGACCTCGATAGCCTGGATGAAATGACCAAAGAGGTCGCATTAGAGACGAATTTTAAAATTCTGAATCATAGGTTGGACTTTTTCGGCATATGCAGCATTTGTATGGCAGAGAAAGTGTAATATATTTTTTTGCCATTAATTGATAGCCGTTATCATATAATATTTTATTTCTATTACTACATGAATGAGAAGGCTAACAGGTCTGAAAAGAAAAACGGACCCATAATGTTGGTGCACCTGTCGCTGATAAACAGTATGCAATGACAGCCGATCCCAGTTGCTGCGCTCCAAAAATGGCGTGACGTTCTTCTTACGATCCTTCAAGTCTCCCAATGTCAGCAAAATCAATCGGTAAGTTCGCTGAAGGTAAATAGACAGATGGGCACCGCAGCGCGGTGCATAAGTTCAGACAACGAAAGGAGGAAGCATTATGAATGAAGATAGCAAGTGTCCGGTAACCGGATCCACTGTCCGCGGTGGCACGTCGAACCGGGATTGGTGGCCAAACCAGTTGAATCTCAAGATTCTTCACCAGCACTCGAACCTGAGCAATCCGATGGGCGAGGCGTTCAACTACGCCGAGGAATTCAAAAAACTCGACCTGCAGGCCCTGAAAAAGGACCTTTTTGCGCTGATGACCGACTCGCAGGACTGGTGGCCGGCCGACTACGGCCACTACGGGGGGCTGCTCATCCGGATGGCGTGGCACAGCGCAGGCACCTACCGCATGGGCGACGGCCGCGGCGGGGCAGGATCCGGCAATCAGCGATTTGCGCCGCTCAACAGCTGGCCCGACAACGTGAACCTCGACAAGGCGCGCCGTCTGCTCTGGCCCATCAAGCAGAAATACGGCAAAAAGATCTCCTGGGCCGACCTGATGATCCTTGCCGGCAACTGCGCACTGGAATCGATGGGCTTCAAGACCTTCGGCTTCGGCGGCGGGCGCGAGGACATCTGGGAACCCGAAGAAGACGTCTACTGGGGTGCCGAAGAGGAATGGCTGGCTACGAGCGACAAGCCCAAGAGCCGTTACTCCGGCGACCGCGATCTCGAAAACCCCCTTGCCGCCGTGCAGATGGGGCTGATCTACGTGAATCCGGAAGGCCCGGACGGTAACCCGGATCCGGTCGCTTCCGGCCGTGACGTCCGCGAGACCTTCGCGCGCATGGCAATGAACGACGAAGAGACCGTCGCACTGGTCGCCGGCGGGCACACCTTCGGCAAGTGCCATGGGGCGGGCGATGCGGCGCTGGTCGGCCCGGAACCCGAGGCCGCCGGCATCGAGGAACAGGGGCTGGGCTGGAAGAGCAGCTTCGGCAGCGGCAAAGGCGGCGATACGATCAGCAGCGGCATCGAGGGCGCCTGGAAGCCGAACCCGACCAAATGGG